>Ga0214248_1000165_pt1 | contig 28704 bp, 25 predicted proteins | sample TroBogypolimnion_10_FD_153086 | JGI IMG/M metagenome (GOLD analysis project Ga0214248, IMG submission 153086) | Freshwater microbial communities from Trout Bog Lake, WI - 15JUN2009 hypolimnion | ecosystem: Environmental > Aquatic > Freshwater > Lake > Hypolimnion/Profundal zone | place: Trout... | reverse complement strand
ACCAACTGATCTTGAGTACGTGGACCAATGATTGGAGCGGCAACTGCTGGTTGCGCCAGTAACCAAGCCAGCGCTACATCTGCCGGTTCGTGTCCCAGTGATTCGCAGAAGGCTTCGTACTTTTCAATCTGTGGACGCTTTGCATCAAAGAACTCCTTGGATCGTCCCTCCAACCGGCGCTTGGAATCTTGCTTCTTAAGAATGCCTCCGAGCAACCCACCGTGAAGCGGTGACCAAGGCATTATTCCTAAACCATAATTGAGTGCTGCCGGAATTACTTCGCGCTCGATATCACGCGTCACCAAGTTATAAATAGATTGCTCGGAGATCAGTCCCATGAAGTTGCGAGCCTTCGCCTCTTCCTGCGCTTGGGAAATATGCCAACCACCAAAATTTGAACTTCCAACGTACAAAATCTTTCCCTGGGCGACGAGTACTTCCATCGCCTGCCATACCTCTTCCCATGGAGTTGCACGATCGATGTGGTGCATCTGATAAAGATCAATGTAATCAGTCTGCAGGCGCTTCAAGCTGGCATCGCAGGCGCGACGAATATTCAGCGCAGATACCCCGCGGTTATTTGCCCATGGATCCATCGGCCCATAAAGCTTTGTTGCTAGCACTACCTTCTCGCGCCGTCCCCCACCCTTTGCAAACCAGCGCCCAATGATCTCTTCGGTCCGTCCAAAATTTTCAGGACCGCCGTAGCGATTTGCTGTGTCAAAGAAATTAATGTCGTATCCGAGGGCTGCATCCATAATTGCATGTGAGGTTGCTTCGTCGGTCTCTGGACCAAAATTCATTGTTCCCAAACAGAGTTGACTTACTGATAGTCCGGAGCGGCCCAGATTCTTATATTTCATTTCCAAGACTAACTCGATTCATTAGTGGATGATGAGAAGGCTATTTTATGACCTTATTGCCTCTATGGGCTATGCGGTAGATAATTCCACCATGCCTAAAGTTATTTGGGGAAGCAAGCCAGAAGATCACGATTATCCGGCTGCACAGTCATATCTCTCGCTTCTTGCGGATGGCGACGAGATAACTCGCATTATGGAAGAGCTCCAAGGGGCGGATATCGAATTGATAAAGGCTAAAGATGTAATTCGCGCCTCGGGGTTACCCCTCCTTTCACCTTCGAACTTTCACGTGAAACGGGATCTTAAAAAGATCACCGATAAGAAGACCCTCTCTCCGATCCTGCTAATCCGTGGAGATGGTGCCGACTTTTTAGCTCTCACTATTGCCGATGGTTATCACCGCGCGTGTGCCGTTTATTGGAACAGTGAAGATGACTTTATTCATGCGAAGATCGCCAGCTGGTCACGGTATTAAGTGTCACTTCCACATCACATTAACCCCCGTGCTACCCTGCAAGGGTGACTGAAGCTGTAAAAACGAGCACAATCTCTCCGCGCTACAAGTGGGTCGCCCTTACCAATACGACTCTCGGCATTTTTATGGCGACGATCAACTCATCAATTATTTTGATTTCGCTTCCCGCTATCTTTCGCGGCGTAGGGATCGACCCGCTCTCCCCCAGCAATGTTGGCTATCTGCTTTGGTTGCTGCAGGGATACATGCTTGTGACTGCGGTTCTTGTAATTAGCCTAGGCCGAATCGGAGACATCTTCGGTCGCGTGCGAATTTACAACTTGGGATTCTTAGTCTTCTCTATCGCATCCATCTTGCTCGCCCTTGATCCGTACCATCAAAGCAAGGGCGCACTCTGGCTGGTTATTTGGCGTTTGGTCCAAGGCGTGGGCGGCGCGATGTTATTCGCTAACTCTTCTGCGATCATCGCAGACGCATTCCCCGTCGAACAGCGTGGATTGGCCATTGGCATCAATCAGGTTGCCGCAATTGGTGGATCGTTCATTGGTTTGATCGCTGGCGGACTGCTCTCTATCGGTGATTGGCGGCTGGTCTTCTGGGTGTCGGTTCCCTTTGGCTTCTTTGGAACAATTTGGGGTTACATCAGCCTCAAGGACAATGGCAAGCGCGCTCATGCCACCATTGACTGGTGGGGCAACCTCACCTTCGCCCTCGGTCTTACCTCGTTGTTGATCGCTATGGTTTATGGGATTCAACCGTATGGCGGATCCTCGATGGGATGGCTAGCGCCTAAAGTCGTCATTGGGTTTGGGCTCGCATTCGTTTTCTTGACTGCATTCTTCATTATTGAAATGCAGGTTAAGTATCCGATGTTTAACCTGCATCTCTTTAAAATCCGCGCCTTTGCAATGGGATCAGGCGCCGGATTTTTGGCAGCTACCGCGCGCGGCGGATTACAATTTATGTTGATCATCTGGTTGCAGGGAATCTGGTTGCCCATTCATGGATATGCCTACACCGCAACGCCACTTTGGGCCGGCATCTATCTTCTTCCCTTGACGGTAGGCTTCCTCTTTGCTGGACCCGCAAGTGGCTGGATCTCTGATCGCCACGGAGCTCGCCTACTTTCTACCGTTGGAATGTTGATCTTCGGGAGCAGCTTCATCGGGCTGCTACTCGTGCCAACCAACTTCCATTACATCTGGTTTGCTGTGCTGGTACTGCTCAACGGAATTGGCGGCGGGATGTTCTCTGCCCCTAATGCCACCGCAGTGATGAATAGCGTGCCCGCTACGAGCCGAGGAGCTGCCGCAGGAATCCAAGCCGCATTTATGAATACGGGAATGGTCCTTTCAATTGGAATCTTCTTCTCTCTCATGATCGTTGGATTGAGTCACGCCTTGCCAACTTCGTTGTTCGCAGGTTTAACGGCAAATGGCGTATCTGTGGCGCAAGCCCATCAGATAGCTAGCCTCCCGGTGGTCGGCAGCCTCTTCGCTTCGTTCCTTGGCTACAACCCACTTCAGAGTTTGCTGGGAAGTCAAGGCGCGGCTCATGTGACTAATGCGCAATGGGCGACGCTCACGGGTAAACACTTCTTCCCCAATTTGATTTCACAACCATTCCACCATGGTCTGGTAATTGTTTTCACCATGGCGCTGGCAATGGCCCTTATCGGAGCGCTGTTTAGCGCGTTGCGCGGCTCACGCTACCTTCACGATGTACATGGCAAGGCTTAATCGCTCTTTGCTTTATTGTTGAGGTATGTCAGCGCTTACAGTCGAAGAGGTTAAATCTCGTTGGAATGAGGTGCTCGATGCCGTGCTCGATGCCGATCGCATCGCTTGGCTGGCATTTTTTGATGCGCGCATAGTCTCTGTTGATTCTGGAATACTGATCATCAACTTCAGCGATCCCCAGAAATTCGGCGGAGATCACAATTTTTCTATTGCTCGCAACCCGCGTCACCTTGCGCTACTTCAAGAGAAGATCCAAGAGGTGTTCAAAGAGTCGCTCGAGGTTCTTGAAGTATGAAACGCTCGATTTTGGCCATCGCCATGGCTTTAGCCCTGGTCGGCAATGTGGCATCTGCCGTAACTACTCCCGCCAAGATAGATGCCCTGGGACCAGGAAGTCGCATCCACGGTATGGATATTAGTTATTACCAACATCCAGGCAATGCAGCTATCAACTTTAAGAAAATGTATGCAGCCGGAATTCGTTTTGTCATCATCAAGGGCGGCGACACCATTGATGCAAACGATGCCCAGGCCGTCAAATATATGGTCCCTGATCGGCTAGCAGCCCATGCGGCCAGCATCTACACCTCATTTTATTACTTTGCCACCCTTCCCAACGCCAGCGACAAGGCGACGGTGATCAAGGATGCCAAGGCGCAGGCGCAGAAAGTTATTTGGCGAATCGCGTCACTCGGAGGTTATGGAAGACGCGATTTGCCGGTCGCCCTCGATTTAGAGAAGAACTGCATTCTCGTCACACATGGTAATTGCTCCCGCTATGCATCAATGGCCAACGTAACTTTGTGGGCGCAGACCTGGCTCGATACCGTGGCTGCGGCTACTGGTCGCAAGCCATTTGTTTATAGCTATCCGCAATTCTTAGAAACTGCGATGTCGCGTTCGGCAGCCCTTCGCCAATATCCACTCTGGCTAGCCCATTATTCAATCAATCCCGCAATCACCACCGCGCAACCAAATTCTAAAACTGTCGGTTGTTACGCCGATTCCTGGACCAACCAAGATTGCACGACGCAGTGGCAGATCTGGCAGTACACATCGTGTGGAATCGCTGGTAAGTACGGAGTGCCAGGAACGCGAGTGGATCTCAATGTCTTCTTCGGAAACAATAACGATTTCTTGAAGTTAGTTCGCGGGCTCTGGCAACCCGATAGCAACCAGATGTTGCCCTTCAACGAACCGACCGCGATATCCATCACTGCACAATCGGCCGGGACAACAAACGATCCGGTCCTCTTCTATGTCAACGTCGTCCGTCCCAATGCCACCCCCGTGGTGACCGGCAGCGTGAGTTATGTTCCCGCTTCGACGATGATGAGCCCTGGAGTTCAAACCGTTACGCGCAATTCATCGGGTTCTTGGCTGGTAAAGATTACGAATCTGCCTGCGGGAAATTACGTTGGAACGATTAATTTCACCGACCCCAGTGGCACAGAAGCTGCCGCACAAATCCCTGTGGTATTTACCGTTGACCAAGCCCCTTCCCCGACACCTAGTCCAATAAATTCCACCCCCGCAAAACCTTCGCCCACCTCCTCTCCAAAGCCAGCTCCAGTCGACAGCTGCGCGGGGCAAATCCGTAATTAAAGTAGGCTTCGTTCTATGTCGAGAATTTTGGTAACTGGTGGAGCCGGATATATAGGATCAACTGCAGTCGCAGTCTTGGTCGAGCGCGGATATGAAGTCGTCGTCTTTGACGATCTCTCCATGGGCCATGCCGATGCGGTCGATCCCCGCGCCACCTTTGTCGAGGGCTCGCTCTTAGATCCAGATGCGCTGCGCAATGCGCTAGCCGGGTGCGAGGCAGTCATTCACTTCGCAGGTAAGTCACTTGTCGGAGAATCTGTCGAAAAGCCCGATCTCTATCACCACGTCAATGTTGATGGCACGCAGAATCTTCTCGAAGCGATGGCCATTCACGGTATCGATCGCATCGTATTCTCTTCATCGGCCGCCACCTATGGCCAGCCTGTTGATGATCCCATTACTGAAGAGTCAGCTACCGCTCCCACTAATCCCTATGGTGCATCAAAACTGGCGATCGACAAGATGATCAGCGCACGTGGAATTAGCGCTATTTCGCTCCGTTATTTCAACGTTGCGGGTGCATACGAATCAACGAATGGCTGGTTGGCCGAACGCCACAACCCAGAGACGCACCTAATCCCGCTGGTTCTACGCGCTACAGAAGCAAACCCGCTCAAAATATTCGGCACTGATTGGGATACCAAAGACGGAACTTGCATCCGCGACTACGTGCATGTTCTTGATTTGATCGAAGCACATATATTGGCGCTCGGTGCTCTTAAGCCCCACGTGCACGAGATCGTAAACCTTGGTAGCGGTGGCGGTTATTCCGTTCGTGAAGTTATTTCGGTAGCTGCAAAGGTATTAGGGCGAACAGTTCCCGCGGTTGAAAGTCCACGCCGTGCTGGTGATCCAGCAAGCCTGGTCGCATCCATTGTTAAAGCGAAATCTCTGCTCGGATGGCAACCCACCCGAGACCTTGAGATGATGATTAGCGATACGGTTAAATCGCAGGCTCGATAGAGCGAACTTCAACTCCACCGATTGCGTTAAGTACCTCAAGTAAGTCAGTTGGGTCGTTGCCAGGAATGGCGACTGTAATATCGTCGACTCCCTTTCCATCTTCGGTGCGCACCGTTACAAGCGAGCGAATATCTCCGCCGGCGAAGCCGATAGCGGATGCAACCGCACCTAGCGAACCGGGGCGATCTGGAAGAGCGATCTGTAATTTAAATATAGCCACTTTTATACCGTCACAATCGCGTCGCCACTTATAGCAACCTTGTAAGTAGGAAGTGGTGCTGGAGCTGGTCCACCGAGCACCGCGCCGCCGTTGGCTACATCAAATGTACTACCGTGGCATGGGCAATCGAGGCTATTTGCCGATGGGTTGTATCCCAGAGTGCAACCTTGGTGGGTGCAGACTGCAGAGTAGGCAAATACTCCAACCTTTGTTCTAAATAGGAAAGCTGGGTTTCCATCGGGTGCGGTGAACTGCATAGTTGATCCAACTGGAAAGGCTGACAAGGCAACGATCTTGTTTCCCGCTGTTGGAACTGGAATCGACTTCTTCAATCCACCAGCAGCGAGCGCTGCGATTACTGCAGTTGTGCCAACACCAATGATGCGCATAACTTCGCGACGGTCGGTCAGGTTAGGAATTGGACTCTTTCGCGCACGCGGGGCCGCCTCTTTGCGAACCAAGAAGAAGAGCGCGATCCACATAACAAGATATGCGGTATCTGATCCAAGGAAGTATGGATGAACGTGCCAGGTCACTGACAACCACAAAGTAATAGATACGCCAGCTCCGGCGATGATGGCAGCTTGGAGCGCGACGCCACTGAGGACTGCTAAGCCAATGGCAATTTCACCGAGCAGGATCATCCAACCCGCAAGCGCGGCGTGGGAGATCATGTGCTTCAAGATGAAGGAGAGCGGAGAGTTCTTGGCGAAGCCCGTAATCTGGGCACCGATATAGCCTGTCGAAGCCTTATTAAAGAATTGAGCGTCAGATGCCTTCTGCAGGCCTCCGTAGAGCCAGGTGCCGCCCAGCATGAGGCGGAGTACCCGTGTGCCTGTTGATTGTGTGCGCCAAGTGTCAGCGGTAGAAAAGCGAGCCATGGTGTCCTTTCGGTCTGCGCTGAGCATACCGAGACAACCTTAAAAATCTCTGTTGAAGCGGAAGCTCCCTGACTTGGACTCGAACCAAGAACCTGTCGATTAACAGTCGACTGCTCTGCCAATTGAGCTATCAGGGAATATTTGGCACCTAGAGAGGGAATCTTAGCAAGATCCCGCGATTTGGCTAAATCATAGATCCCCTATCGCAAGGTCCTTCTGGGCTCGCCTCTGCGCCTCTTTGGCCACCAGCGCCCCAAAGATCTCGGTATATCGCTCGGCCTCATCGACTGGATTGATCCGTTGCAGGGTCGATTTAATCTCAGCGATATCGCGGCTCAAAGCGACCTCGCGCAGCCGGGCAATAATGCTGGCTACGTAGCGCTCTGAGACTTCACCATCGGTTCGAATGGGCTCCACGATCAACTCAGTCAGCAGACCACGCAGATTCTCGTCTTCGGTGCGTTCTAGAAGCGAACCAATATTCATATCAGGCAGCGAATCGATCTTGGCGCGCACCGCTGCATAAGGTGGATAAGTAAATGCATTGGCCTCGATATCAACCCACTGGGGAGCCAACTCGTTCGCCTGTAATTTTGCTTTAAGAACTTCGCGCTCCAACATCAATATTGGGTCAGAGAGATTGACCGCCATCGCCGGTGCATCAGGAAGCGGTGTGTTGCTCTTCCCCGCCACGCGCTTTACGGCGGCAGAGACGGTATCGACCTCCATGCCGAGCCATCCCGCCACCAGGCGAATATATTCGGGGCGCAAGGAGGCATCGCGAATCTTTCCGACGAGCGGAGCAACTTGATTAAGCGCACTGACGCGACCTTCAGCGGAAGCAACATCGTATTGCTTAATCACGCTGCGCATCGCAAATTCAAAGAGTGGAACTCGTCGTGCGATCAGATCTCGCACTGCAAGATCTCCGCCCGATTGGCGTAGTTCGCAGGGATCCATTCCCGATGGTTCAACTGCAACAAAGGTCTGCGCTACGAACTTCTGGTCATCATCGAAGGCGCGCAGCGCGGCTTTCTGTCCCGCGGCATCGCCGTCGAAGGTGAATATCACTTCGCCTCTAAATGCATCATCATCCATCAAGAGGCGGCGGATGATGCGAATATGGTCATCGCCGAAAGCTGTTCCGCAGGTAGCTACCGCTGTAGTGATGCCCGCCAGATGCGCAGCCATTACATCGGTATAGCCTTCAACGATCACGACTTGGCGCTTCTTGGCGATCTCTTTCTTTGCCATATCCAGACCGTACAAGATCTGTGACTTCTTATAAATCGGAGTTTCAGATGTATTTAAATATTTAGGACCTTGATCTTTATCATCGCTCGCAAGTTTGCGGGCGCCAAATCCAACGATATCTCCAGAGATATCTTTGATGGGCCAGACCAAGCGATTGCGATAACGATCGATTAAACCACCGCGGCTTCCCTCTTTGGTCAGACCCGCCAGGTTGAGTTCATCATCTTTATAGCCCAGCGCACTCATATGCTTGTAGAGCGCATCCCACTCATCGGGCGCATACCCAACGCCAAATTGTTCGGCCGCTGTCTTATCAAAGCCGCGTCCGGTGAGGAATTCGCGTCCGACTTGTGCGGAGCCTGGTAGCCCCAGCTGTTCGCGATAAAAGGCAGCTGCTGCAGTATTTGCTGCCACCAAACGCGAACGATTGATTCCGCTTCCAGAAGATGGACCAGTGGAGTCATAATGCAGTTGATAGCCAATACGTTCGGCCAAGCGTTCGACCGTCTCGGTGAAGGTGAGGTGCTCTAATTTCATCAGGAAGTTGATGACATCTCCGCCAACGCCACAACCAAAGCAGTGGAAATACCCTTTAGAAGGAGTCACATTAAAAGAAGGGCTCTTCTCGTCATGGAAAGGGCAGAGACCTTTCTTCTGTCCCCCACCAGCGCCTTTAAGTTGTACGAAATCTCCGACGACATCTTCAATCGATGTGTGCTCGCGGACGTAGGTTACGTCTTCATCTCTAATACGTCCGGCCATGGTGGCTATCTTAGACTTTGCAATTTGGCGTGAAGCGCATATGCGCCTGGATCGGTAAGCGCAGCGACCTGGTCCACAACAACGCGGAGCCGTTCTGAGTGATTGGTTGCCAGATTCCAGTCATCCAGGAAGAAGGACTCTAGGGATGCAGGGGCCTGCGCCAAGACCATCTCAACCAGCTCTTTGATGATGATCTGCTGATCGGCATATCTCTCTTGAGATGCGGCGGCGTTAATTACATAATACGTCGCTATCGATTTGAGAATGGCAACTTCAATGCGCTGGGCGCGAGGCACAACCAGGTTTGCGTTATAACGAGTGAGAGGGCCATCGCCGTATTGATCGCGCGTCGCACTTTCGGCAGCGAGCGCAAAGCGTCCGACCAATTGCGAAGCCAAATCTTTAAGGCGAGCCAGGTGGCGATGCGAACCGTCGTAATTAATAGGCCAGCACGACAAAGCTTGTAGATCTGCGAGCGCGGCTTGTGCTTCAATTTCAGTCATATCGCTCATGTAGGTGCCTTTGGCAACCTGGAAAAGTTGAGGTAGATCCGCACTCAAGTTTTGCAACATGACATGACCGGTAACAAGTGCATCTTCTAAATCATGCACGCTATATGCGACATCGTCAGACCAATCCATGATCTGCGCTTCCATGGACTGCCGACCCTTAGGAGCGCCAATGCGTACCCAATCAAAGACCGCTTGATCATCGTCGTAGACACCAAACTTGCGATTATTAACAGCGCGCGGCCACGGGTACTTAGTAGCTGCATCCAGCGATGCACGTGTGAGATTGAGTCCGACAGAGCGGCCCGCTTCATCGACCGTCTTTGCTTCAAGTCGAACCAAGAGTCGGAAGGATTGTGCGTTGCCTTCAAATCCCCCGCACTCTTGCGAGACCGCGTTGAGAGCATCTTCACCATTGTGACCAAAGGGTGGGTGGCCAATGTCATGGGCCAAGCAGGCACCTTCCATCAAATCTGGATCAGCGCCTAGCGCCCAACCCAATTCGCGGCCCACCTGCGCACACTCCAGCGAGTGCGAGAGGCGGGTGCGTGGAAAGTCGGTGAGCCAAGGAACTGCCACCTGTGTCTTGGCGGCCAGGCGACGCAGCGCAAAGGAATGGATGATGCGGGCGCGGTCACGGGCAAATTCGGTGCGACCCATACGTTTTGCGGGTTCGCTCAAGAAGCGATCGCGATCGCTCTGCGAATATCCGGCTGACTCTTGCGCCTGTCTTAGCACCATAAGGGGGTAAGCCTACTTTTTAATCTGATCGCTGAGGTGGATTCCAAAGCGGCCAACAGTTTCATAGGCGAGATAAGCGGCGGTTTCGCGGAAGAGATAGCGCAGGCCAGTTGCTTTGAGCGAACCCGGCCCACTTTGGGCTGGAGCGCAGGTTGCGCTTATCCCCTGGTCTCGGGCCTCTGTCATCGCGCGATAGCAGTGATATGGATCTGTAGCGATGATGACACTGGCCAGGTGGTGCACCTTCATATAACTGACATATGCCACCGTGCTGGTCAGCGTATCTTTACCGATCGGCAAAGTTACAACGTGCTTTCTTGGAACGCGCTGATCGACCAGCGAATTGGTGCTCGCGGCGGCTTCCGTAGAGAGATCACCCTTCTGCCCGCCACCCACAGTAATGATGAGCGGTGCCAGACCTGACTTGTAAGCCAATCGTGCTTGCGTAATTCGCTCTGCCAATATCGGAGTCGGCTTTCCATTATCTTGCGCCGCACCAAGCACCACGATCGCAGCACTTTGTTTTATAGAAGGGTGATGCGCGGTCCACCAGATCTGGCTGGCGACATAGAGCGGCACGATGATGATCAGAAGAACTATCGCTCCAATAATCCGGCGCAGGATTTTAAAGAGGAACACCATCAACCGCCAGAAACGGAATCATCAATAGTGATTGATGCAAACTCGTCGGGATCATTGAGCCAACCGTCGGGAAGTGAAACTGCGCGGCCATGGCTGCGACGTCCGCGCGGAGCTTCAGCGATCTCTATGGGATACGGCTGATCTTCCAGTTGCGAAAGAAGATGATCCAGCTCGCCTAGAGATGAGACCATGCCAAAGCCGGCGCGGATTTCGCGCGGAACCGAGAAGCCTTTTAGATACCAGGCCATATGTTTGCGCAGATCGCGCATAGCACGACCTTCGCTCTCAAAAAATTCAACGAGCAACTCACCGTGGCGATACATAATTTTGCGTACTTCAAAGAGGCTGGGAAGGGTCGGAGTCTCTTCGCCATTGAATGCGGCAACCAGATCTGCAAATAACCACGGGCGTCCGAGACAACCGCGGCCAACGACGACTCCAGCACATCCAGTCTCTTGCATCATGCGCACTCCATCGGCACCGGACCAGATATCTCCGTTACCGAGCACGGGCACACCAGTCGGGGCTAAATGTGCAACGAGGTTGGCAATACGCGACCAATCAGCCTGACCTTCATACATCTGTTCTGCGGTGCGCGCGTGTAGCGCCACCCATGCCACGCCAAGATCAGCGGCAGATTTACCGGCTTCGAGATAGGTGTGGTGATCGCTATTGATTCCAACGCGCATCTTTACCGTGACGGGAATTCCATATTGAGCGGCCGTCTTAACCGATGTTCCCACGATCGCGCTAAAGAGATTGCGCTTGAAAGGCAGCGCGGCTCCCCCGCCACGACGTGTCACCTTGGGAACTGGACAACCAAAGTTGAGGTCGATGTGATCGGCCAAGTTTTCAGCACCCAATATCTCGATCGCCTTGCCAACAACCGTTGGATCAACGGCGTATAACTGCACCGAGCGCGGAGTTTCGCCAACGCCAGGTGTAATCAAACGCATCGTCTCGGGATGGCGTTCAATCAGAGCGCGGGCGGTGACCATTTCAGACACGAAGAGTCCCGCCCCCTGTTCGCGACAGAGCGTTCTAAAAGCCGAATTGGTAATTCCAGCCATTGGAGCAAGGACGACTGGACTATCCAAGACCACTTCGTCGTTCGCAAATTGCCCGTTGGCAATCGGCAAACGGAGCGGAGCGGTCTTAGTAATCACGAAATTACGCTCCGAGGAGGCGTGGTGCGAGCCAGGCTTGCACCTGATCAATGCCAATGCGTTCTTGCGCCATCGTGTCGCGATCGCGGATCGTGACGGCATTGTCCTCCAGGGATTCAAAGTCGATGGTGATGCAGTACGGAGTACCGATCTCATCTTGGCGGCGATAGCGACGCCCAATTGCGCCCGCATCATCGAAGTCGACAGACCAGTTCTTGCGCAGCTCTGCAGCTAAATCGCGCGCCTTCGGTGACAAATCAGCGTTACGTGAGAGCGGAAGTACAGCAACCTTGATCGGAGCCAAGCGATGGTCGATCTTCATGACTGCGCGCTTCTCCATTTCGCCCTTGCTGTTGGGAGCTTCATCTTCGGTAAATGCATCCATCATGAAAGTCAGCGTGCAACGATCTACGCCGGCTGCAGGTTCGATAACAAAGGGAGTCCAACGTTCGTTCTTCTCTTGATCAAACCAAGATAAGTCCTTGCCAGATGCAGCGCTATGCGCCTTGAGGTCGTAGTCGGTACGCGAAGCGATACCTTCGAGCTCGCCCCATTCGATGCCATTGAATTCAAATTTGTATTCGATATCAACGGTGCGCTTGGAGTAATGCGACAACTTCTCTTTAGGGTGCTCAAATAAACGGAGGCGATCGGGATTGATTCCAAGGTCGGTGTACCAAGCCATACGAGTATCTATCCAATATTGGTGCCACTCTTCGTCAGTCCCTGGCACAACGAAGAATTCCATCTCCATCTGCTCAAATTCGCGAGTACGGAAGATGAAGTTTCCGGGAGTGATCTCGTTGCGGAAAGATTTACCGATCTGGCCGATACCAAATGGTGGCTTCTTACGCGATGTGGTTGCGACGTTCTCGAAGTTAATGAAAATACCTTGTGCGGTCTCTGGACGTAAGTAAGCCAGGCCAGATTCATCTTCGACGGCACCAAGATATGTCTTGAGTAGCCCTGAGAATTGGCGAGGTGCGGTGAATTGACCCTTGTTGCCGCAGTTAGGGCAACCGATCTCTTCCATCGAAGTTGGTGGACGTTTGTGCTTGGCTTCGAAGGCCTCTTCTAAATGGTCGGCGCGATAGCGCTTGTGACAAGCGGTGCACTCTGTCAAAGGTTCTAAGAATGTTTCGATATGACCGGATGCTTGCCAGACTTCAGGCGCCAAGATCACCGATGAATCCAGACCGACGACATCTTCGCGGCCCTGCACCATGGATTTCCACCACTGGCGCTTTATATTGTTCTTGAGCTCGACTCCGAGGGGGCCGTAATCCCAGGCAGCGCGCAGGCCACCATAAATTTCTGAGGACGGGTAGACAAATCCGCGACGCTTGGCGAGGCTGACAATGGTTTCTAAACGATCTGCGGCCATGAGTGCTCCTTTAATCCGGCTGGCTGTCGGCTATCTTGCTGGTCGCAAGGAGCGTTAGTTTACCGCGTTAGGTCGTCCTTGATCATCGAAAGGACGCTGTTGTCGGTCACCTCGCCTAAATTGCGCGAGAAGCGGCGCATCGTCCCTTCATAGGTAAATCCAGCCTTCTCGGCAGCCCGCCCAGATGGGAGATTTTCTGCGCTGTGCCAAATTTCGACGCGTTCCATCTCGTATTCATTGAGAAGCAGTTCGGCCAAATATCGCGTGACGGTTGGGATGATTCCTAGCCCTCGACTCGCTGGGAAAGCCAGATAGCCAATCTCTGAAATTTTCAACTTCCAATTGGTGCGTCGAAGCCAGATCTGGCCTACGGGGGCGCCATCTAATTCGATCAACCAGTTAATGCCCGAACCATTGCGCTGGGAATCTCTCCAAATCTTTAAATAATCCAGGTGATCCTTCTCTGTAAATGGATTGGCAATACCCATCCACTGCAGAATTGCTTCATCATTGTAAAGAGGAAGCAATACCTCGGCATCATCTTCTTGCAACGGTCGTAATTTGTACGGTCCAATCTGCAATTCATGGTGCGTGAACCTGCGCATCAGTGAGGTATCTTCCATCACCCAACTTTGGATGTACTCTAAAAATTGAAAACCTCTACGACGATAGAGCGGTTGCCCCGCCTCTGTCGCAATCAGAACGACAAGTTCATCTCCTAATTCGGCATGCTGAGCTAACGCCCAACCCATGAGCTCATCGCCGTAACCCTTGCGTTGGTGTTCTGCAGGGGTTAGGACGTCAAAACACCCGATGAAATTTCCGGTTCGAATAAAATGGGTCGTACTTACTGGAATACCATTATCAAAGAGGCAATATCTAAATGAATTCGCATTTCCAAAGGGCCCTCGAGAAAGGGTCTGCGCATACTCTGCCGGCATTTCAAATCCAATAGTCAGTAGCTCTACAATGATCTGCAAATCAGCTTCTGTTTCTACTCTCCGGACTTCTAAGCCTGAGCGAAGCTCATGATGATCTTTCTTTGGATCGAGCGCATATGCCATCGAAGGGGCTGCGCCCTTGTTCACATACCCGCGCGCCTTCAATGTTTCGGCGTGGAGCAACCCAGCACCTGCGAGAGAGATCGAGTGAGGGAGATTTTTCTCATAAAAGACTTTGATTATCTCTTCGAAAATTAGAGGGTCATGATTGTAAATAGCCGCAGCGTTAAAGAAAGAGCTCTCAAAGCCCGTTGTAAACCAATAGCAATTATTTTCTCCCCCACCTTTAAAGGGTGAATCTGGGGTTGCAAATGACTTGAAAGATCCATGAAAGAGTCCACGAATGCGATCTAAAGGGACGCCTTCCTTTCCGACGATGGTGTCATACACGCGATCATTTAAAAGTGACATTCGATCCTTCTCTCGCTGTTATGTAAGCAAGCGGGACTGCCCTCCGAACAGTAAGAGTGATCTCCCCTCAGCACAAGGGATTTTTAAACTTATTATCTAAATCAAGCCCCGCCGGCAACGACCGCCCACATAATCAAGACTCCAGCAATAGTTGCAAGCAAGGTCCAGCGCGAAGGGTGGCGGGAATGTGCTTCAGGCAAGATGTGAGACGTTGCAATGTAAATGACGAATCCTGCAAAGAGCGCTAAATAAAGCGCGATCCAATTGCTGCCAAAAGCGACATAAGAGCCAACGGCTGCGCCACCAATGCGACCAATGGCATCGACTATCAAAAGTGCGCGTGCCTTCTGTGTCCACCTCTGCTCTTTAATGAGGAATGTGACCGTGTTTAATCCATCGCTAAATGCATGGACCATGATCGCCGAGAAGACAGCTAAGCCAAGTGAGCTTGATACTTTAAAAGCGGCGCCTACTCCAAGACCATCTGCAAAGACATGGCCAGCCATAGCAAGGCCAGCGAGCCGCCCTGCATAGTGGTGGTGATCATTGTCGTGATGCGAGTCAAAGGGTTCGTGGGTTGCAAACCAGCGCTCTGAGATGTGCAGAATTAAAAACCCTAGGACAATCATTAAACCAACAGAGCGAACTCCCCCAGATGTGCTGGTGTTATTTACAAATATTGTTGGCAAGAGATCAAAGAAGACCAAGCCGAGCATTAAGCCAGCGGCCAGTCCCAGAATGATATGAGTTCGGTCGCGAATCTTGACCGCTAAAAACCCACCCAGGCCAGTCGCCAGCGATGTAATAGCGGCTAGCAGTAGCGCTTTATGCATGGGCTGAGTCTACTTCACGACAAACAGGGATCATCACGCTTTACCAAACCGACGTTCACGCTCGTTATAGATTTCGATCGCTTTCCAGAGAGTCGTGCGATCTACATCTGGCCATAAGACATCCATAAATACCATCTCTGCATAAACCGACTGCCACGGCAGAAAGTTGGAGGTCCGCTCTTCGCCCGATGTACGTAAGAAGAGATCAACATCGCTCATCTGCGGGTTGTACATAAACTTCTCTAAAGTTTTTTCGGTGATGGAATCTGGATTGATCTTCTTGGCTTTTACTTGACCGGCGATGAGTTTGATGGCATCCACCAACTCAGTTCGTCCACCATAGTTGACACACATATTAAGAGTGAGAGTTTTATTGCGCTTGGTTAGCTCTTCAGCTTCTTGCAACTCATTAATCACAGACTTCCAAAGCCGACCGGGTTTACCAACCCAGCGCACTCGTACACCGAGCGCATGCATCTCATCGCGGCGACGCCGCAAGACATCGCGATTAAAGCCCATCAAAAACTTTACCTCTTCGGGGCTGCGTCGCCAGTTCTCGGTAGAGAATGCGTACGCGCTAATCTCTTTAACACCAATTGCGATTGCACCATGAACAACATCGAGCAGCGCCGCTTCGCCGGCTTCATGCCCCGCAGTGCGCGGTAGTCCGCGCTTTTTGGCCCAGCGACCATTGCCATCCATCACGATCGCAACGTGGTGAGGAACGTTGGAGACCCTTGGCGGCTTTGAAATGTTCACTGTCAGATTCTCTCAACTAATGGCAGGCTCCGTAGACCACGCTCTAGGTGCCATTGCAGGTAGGCGGCAATCAAGCCAGAGGCCTCGCGGCGATAGCGCTGCTCGCTGGCAGAGGCAAAGTCCCAATCCCCGCTCAGAAGTTGTTGCATCAGAAGAAGAGTCTCTGGGTGTGGCGTAGGCGCCGCGCTCGGTTTGCAGTTGTCGCAGACGCTGCCACCGCCAACCAGTGAGAAATAGCGATGTGGTCCTGGTGCGTCACAGCGCGAGCAATTAGATAGTGAAGGTGCATAACCTGCTACAGCGAGTGAGCGCAGCAAGAAGGCGTCGAGAATCAGAGAGGCATCGTAGGTTTCGTTGGCCAGCGCTTTTAGCGCTCCTACTAATAGTAGGTACTGTTGCAGAGCGGGCTCGTGTTCGTGCGATACAAAGCGTTCGGCTGCTTCCAAGATTGCCGAAGCACAAGTCCAGCGCTGGTAGTCGAGTGACAGAGTGTCGCCATAGTTTTCGATGCTGACGGCTTGCGTCACCGTGTCCAAGTTGCGCCCCGAGTACAACTGCAGATCCACATGCGAGGCGGGTTCTAAGCGGGCGCCCCACCTGGATTTGGTCCGACGCACGCCTTTAGCTACAGCGCGGATCCGCCCGTGTTCGCGGGTAAAGAGGGTGATGATGCGGTCAGCCTCGCCCAACTTCTGGGTGCGCAGAACGATCGCTTGATCGCGGTAGACCGACATGGGGTCACCGTATCGCGGACTACTGTCGCAAGCCGCGATTTACCGCTGAGACAACGGCTTTGAGAGCTGCCGTGGTCGTGCTTGGGTCAATACCGACTCCCCAGAAGGTCCGCCCAGCGACTTCGCACTCTAAGTAGGCCGCCGCCTTGGCATCGCCACCGGCAGAGAGCGCATGTTCGTAGTAATCCAGAACGCGCACGCCGGCGCCGCCGACATGTTTATTCATAATGTCTACGAAGGCTGCGATCGGACCGTTTCCAGTTCCACTCAAAGAGTAAATAGCGTGATGATCCAATAGCTCGACCGAAAGATTTACATCTTCATCCAAGTGGCTGGTCTGCGATAGGCCAACTAACTTAAATCGTCCCCATTGGTTCTCGGCAGCAGGAAGGTACTCATCTTCAAAGATCTGCCAGAGCTGATCGGGGGTTACTTCCCCACCTTCGGCATCGGTCTTGGATTGAACAACCTGCGAAAATTCAATTTGCAGTCGGCGTGGTAAATCAAGATGGTGCTCGTTCTTCATCAAATATGCGACGCCACCTTTACCCGATTGCGAGTTAACGCGAATAACGGCTTCGTACGAACGGCCAATATCTTTGGGATCGATCGGAAGGTATGGAACCGCCCAGGTATGTTGATCGATATGGCGCCCAGCAGCATCGGCATCGCGCTGCATATGCTCCAGCCCCTTCTTGATTGCATCCTGGTGTGAACCAGAGAATGCGGTGAAGACCAAGTCGCCACCATAGGGATGACGCTCTGGTACCCGCAATTGATTGCAATATTCGACAGTACGGCGGATCTCATCGATATCAGAGAAATCGATATGCGGATCGATGCCGTGGCTAAATAAATTAAGGCCCAAGGTTACCAAGCAGACATTTCCGGTGCGCTCTCCATTGCCGAAGAGAGTTCCTTCGATGCGATCGGCGCCAGCCAGATATGCCAACTCGGCGGCAGCGACTCCGGTTCCACGATCGTTATGTGGGTGCAGCGATAGAACAACTGAGTCGCGATACTTCAGATTGCGATGCATCCATTCGATGGAATCGGCATACACGTTAGGTGATGCCATCTCAACGGTTGCCGGCAAATTGATGATCGTCTTGTGATCGGGGGTCGGCTTCCAGATGTCGTTGACAGCGTCGCAGACCTCTTTGGCATATTCGAGTTCGGTGCCAGTATATGACTCGGGGCTATATTCGAAGAAGACGGTGGTACCCGGAACGGTCGCGACTAAATCTTGGCAGATCTGAGCGCCGTCGGTAGCGATCTTCTTGATGCCCTCTTTATCCTGGCCGAAGACGACGCGGCGTTGCAGCGTTGACGTCGAGTTATAAAGATGAATAACAACTTGCTTTGCGCCTTTAACTGATTCGAAGGTGCGTTCGATCAATGGGCGACGGGCTTGGGTCAATACTTGGATAACAACATCATCGGGGATCAGATTCTCTTCGATGATCTTGCGCACGAAATCAAAGTCGAGTTGAGATGCGCTGGGAAAGCCCACTTCAATCTCTTTGTAACCCATCTTGACCAGCAGATTGAACATCGTCAATTTGCGGTGCGGATCCATCGGATCGATCAGCGCTTGATTGCCATCGCGCAGATCAACAGAACACCACTTCGGCGCTTTAGTGATTCGCTTGGCGGGCCAGGTGCGGTCGGCTAGATCTACTGGGATAAAAGGTGCATAACGATGCACTGGCATCGTCGAAGGTTGTTGCTCTGGATAATCCATTTAAAGCTCCTTAGGTTTCGCGGGTTGTTTTCTCATTTACCGGCAAGAGAAAACCTCCGCGAGCGAGGTGACCGGTTAGTTGGCCCCGCTGCGGCAGCGAAGGAGGAGGCTGCGCATGTTCATGAGCCTAGGTTACTAGAGCCCGTGAGCAGCAGCAACAGCGGCGTAAGTGATCTTGCCGGCGTGCACATTGAGGCCAGAACCCAGCGCGGGATCGCGCGCGATCGCTGCTTCCCAGCCGAGATCTGCGATGGCCACCGCATATTTAATGGTCGCATTGGCAAGGGCATAGGTCGAAGTCGCGGGGACGGCACCTGGCATATTTGCGACGCAGTAATACAAAGAATCGTGGACTTTAAATGTTGGTTCAGCGTGCGTGGTTGCGACAGAACCTTCGAAGCAGCCACCTTGATCGATTGCAACGTCAACGAGTACCGATCCCGGCTTCATCTTTGCAACCAAATCTTTGGTGACGAGCTTGGGAGCCTTTGCTCCAGGAACTAAGACGGCGCCGATTACTAAGTCGGCGGCCATACATTGTTGTTCGATCTCATATTTAGAGGAGGCCAAAGTTTTAACCTGCCCGGCAAAGATCTGGTCGATCTCGGCTAAGCGCGCCAAGTTGAGATCAAGGATTGTGACATCGGCATGCATGCCATGAGCAACGGTGGCTGCTGCAACTCCAACGACTCCCCCACCCAAGATGACAACTTTGCCGGGACGAACTCCGGGAACTCCAGTAAGCAGGACTCCGCGTCCACCTTCGGGGCGTTGTAGTGCGGTGGCACCGACTTGAATAGACATCCGGCCGGCAACTTCTGACATCGGTGCGAGCAAAGGCAAGTGACGGTTAATTTCAACGGTTTCATAGGCGATAGCGGTGACGCCTTGTTCCATAAGGGCAATGGTTAATTCGCGATCTGCAGCGAGGTGCAAATAGGTAAAGAGGATCTGACCTTTGCGCATCTTGGGATATTCGATGGCGATGGGCTCCTTGACCTTCATGATCATTTCCGCGCGTTGCCAGACCTCATCGGCGGTCGCAACAATCTGCGCACCAGCGGCGACGTAATCGGCATCGCTAATTGCTGAACCAACGCCAGCTCCGCTTTCGATCAGCACGGTGTGCTGACCACTAAGAGCATGTGCCCCAGAGGGAGTAAGTGCTACGCGGGATTCATTATTTTTGATTTCTTTAGGAACACCAATAATCATGGACTTGATGTTACTCCCGAATGAGAGGCGATTATCCGTAAATTGCAGCGCAGATCTTGGGATGAAGGTCTGCTCTCATCTGGGTAAAGGCAGATGGAGGCCATCCTGCAGCAAAGGTGCGGCGCAAAAGCTTTGCCATCTGATACGAGGGGTTATCGGTAAAGGCGCGATCGAGCGCTCTTTGTGCCAGGGCGCCATCACCCCGTTCGTAGGATGCGGTGGCGAAGATCACTGCTACCCCGGCCACATATCCGCGGGGCGCAACACGTAATAACCAACGCCACATATCCCATAATAAATCTGCTGTCTCATCAGTCGCCATTCCCATCGCATAATCTCGAACCTGCAGATCAAGAAGTCTGACCAAAACCAGCGCTATCAAAGGCTTATTGTTGCTCAGCCCATCTCTTTTGAATTCACCAGCCAATTCATTAATCGCATCTGCACCTTCGCGTTGAAATATGATGATGTCATCAGATTCATAATCAATCTCTGAAATCTTCTTAATCGCCTTATTGAGCTCTTTATCAACGGGAAGTGCTGCGATCGATCGTTTCATCTCATCGAGATCGAGGTATGGCAGTGGGTTACCAGCCGCAACTTGTTCAACGGTAACTCTGCTATCGGAAAGAGGTGGGACAGGGGTGCCCTCCGGCGGGCAACATGTGCGATCGGGGCAGAGTGTGGAGCGAAAGCGGCCGTCGCGAACTTCGATACATTCCTTGACCGCAACACCGTGATCGGTGATTACATCACGCACCGTGGCGAGCGGATCGATTGCTAAAGCAGTACCTGGCAGATACCCAACCACGATTGCCTCAGTGGCCGCTTCGCGAAGCAAGTGAGATGCGATGATCCGACTCGTCGCTTCCATCGCGTGGCTATCGGGGAAATCAACGCGCATCGCCATCACGACCTTGTGATCACGCAGCGCCATTGCAACGAGTGAATCCTGAGGGTGATAGCCGACCATAAATGGAACAGCGGCCAAGAGATCGTGCGGTGAGGTGAGTTCGGTGGTCGTATGTGGTGTCATGGCTTAAAGATGGCGCGATAGATCGAGACGATGACAACGGCTAAGAGTGAAATGTGCATAACTTCACCGTGTGAAATCTGTGGGGCCAGGTGCAACTTGAATGGTGGCCGATGCGTTCTGCACGATCGCACCGCCCAACACCGGCAAGAGCGCACCTTGCGCCGCCCATGAACCAGCCCACGAGATCGCCAAATTAACGGTGTAGATCCCCGCGCTCTTATATATATGTGTAATCGTGGAATCGGGGTACGGTCCCCCAGCTTTCGATGTAGAGAACGTGGTGCCATCTCCGAAGTTCCAGACATACGATGGGTTCATCATCACGTTGACGCTAATGCCAAGCACTGCCGTGGCGACTTTAAATACCGGATTGGTATCACTCCAAAAGTAAACGGGTACACCGGTAACCGCATCCCGCGCTGGTTGATACAAGATCTTGCTCCCGGGCAGTAACCGTGTGATCTGATCCGAAAGCGAGAGCGCAGTCGTTACAATTTTTGCTGCAGTCGATTTCTTCTTCGTGCGCGGTTTATAAGTTCGATGAACCACAGGAACCGGTTTATAGGGAATCCAGGTTTTGGGTATTGGTTTCACCGTCGGCTTGGGCCGCGGTTTATAAGTTCGTTTGGGCACCGGATGCGGTTGTAGCGTGCTCCCGGGGCGGTTTTGGTCGGCTCGAATAATCAACTGATGCGTCGTCGGATCGGTATAAACCTGGACGCACGGTCCAACGGCGCAGTGTGCCGCCATCAATAAACCCGCCATAAATATCATTCCACGACAGTATGTGTGTGAAATTCACTTCACCTTAAGCGGTCGCTGCCCTGTGGATACCTGCACAATGTGCAAAGTCGTGCCACTCTAGGAACATGGCTCACACCGATGGCGATGGCTGGATGCAATGCAGCTGTGGTCACAAGCATTGGGGTTTACATGGAGCCGCAGGCCTATTGCTCGTTCGCGACGGAACCATCTTGTTACAACACCGCGCGCCTTGGGTTCACAACGGTGACACCTGGGGAATCCCCGGTGGCGCCAAAGATAGCCACGAAACAGTTCTCGAAGGTGCCAAGCGCGAAGCGCACGAAGAGTTGGGAATTGATACCGACCTGATCGACCCGGTTCATATCTTCACCGACGATCATGGTGAATGGCGTTATGACACCATCATTGCACTTGCCAGCGTTGACTTAATCGCCCACGAGATGAACGATGAATCGCAAGAGATTCGCTGGGTGTTATTTGACGATGTGACAAAGATGAATCTGCATCCATCCTTCGCGCGCAACTGGCCAGACTTACAGGCCCTGCTCGGAGAATTGCTTATCTAAACGCTTGAGAGATTCTTTAACGACCGCTCCATCGCTGGTGCGATAAAAGGGCGGCATCGAGTTGAGCAGTATCGAGCCATAACGCTTAGTGACAATGCGCGTATCCAAGATCGCGACGACTCCCCTGTCGTCCATTGAACGAATCAAACGACCTGTCCCCTGCGCCAACATCAGGGCAGCGCGCGGCAAGGAAACTTGCATGAATCCGCTTCCGCCTGCCTGATCAGCTTCAGCAGAGCGCGCACTCATGACTGGTTCATCTGGTCTAGGGAATGGAATGCGGTCGATCGCTACCAAAGTGCAAGATGGCCCGGGCACATCGATGCCCTGCCAGAGCGAGATTGTGCCGAGCAATATGGAACGCGGATCTTTCGCAAATTTTTCGACGAGAGGTCCCACCGAGTCACCACGCTTCTGGGTGATGATTGGAATCTTAAGTTCTGCCAGAACGCGGCGCAGGTGTTCATCGGCCATCTCGACTCCGCGCCACGAAGAGAAGAGCGCCAGGGTGCGCCCGCCCGCGGCTTCAATGAGTTCTCCGAGTTCGGTTAACGCATCTTTAGCTGGGCCATCGCGACCCGGTTCGGCTAAGTGGCGCGGCAGGTAGAGCATTCCCTGCGAAGCAAAATCAAAGGGTGAGCCCACATCCAGCATCTGCACATTGGCGGGATCTATTGCCCCTTTTCCTTCATCGCTCTCTTCATCAATATCCTGGCCCACAACAAAGCCAATAGATTTTGCGATCGCATCAAATGATTTGCCGATGGTGAGAGTCGCCGATGTTGCAATAACCGGAGTCTCTGTCAATAAATTGCGGCGTAGAACATCGGATACTTCAAGTGGTGCCAAATACAGCGTGGAGAAGTTGGGTTCGAACCACATCACTTGATGCGCACCAGGTCGCAACATCTTGGAGGCAATAGTCTGAATCTCATTTGTTGCGCCTTTAACGCGAGCGCGCTGTGCCATGGAATCGGTATCGATGATGTCAGAGTCGGCATTGATTAACGCAACTACAGCGGCCGATGACTCTTTGACCTTGCGGATTGGCGCTTCTAACTGCCGAGGTAGTTCTGGCAAACGTCCCGCCTTGCTCGGATCGTTGCGCACATCAGCGGCAAAATCAGCGATCGCTTCGGCGAAATCATCAGCGGCTTTCTTAAAAGCTATCGCAACCTTGCCCGGCATATGTTTGGTTGCCATAGCGGCGGCTCGTTCGACGCGTGCAGCGGTCAACTCTTCGGTTACAGCTTGTGTGGTGCGATCCATAAATTCGTGGGCTTCATCCAAGATCACCGCATCGCGCTCCGGCAGAATCGCGTGGTTATCGACGATTTCGATTGCAAGCAGCGTGTGATTGGTGACAACTACATCGGCGGTCTGCGCCTTGGCCTTTGCCGCCACGGCAAAGCATTGCGATCCAAAGGCGCAATCATCCTTACCAATGCACTCGCGCCCCGAGACCGAGTTTGCAAACCAAACCCGACGGTCTACATCCGGAGCATCATCGCGATCCCCCGAAACACCGGGAGTCTTAGCCCACGCTTTAAGTCGCTTCTGATCTTTTTCTAAAGCACCGATCTCCATCAACATATCGCCGTCGGGATCTTGCTCGGCACCATTCATCTTCTGTAAGCACAAGTAATTGCCCACGCCTTTATAAACGGCGAAGGTGAGATCGCGCTTCAAGACTTTTTCTAGCGCTGGCTGAATCTTCGGCAGATCGCGTTCGACCAATTGGCGCTGTAAAGCGAGCGTTGCGGTGGCGACCAAGACCTTCTTGCCGTGCACCAGGGCTGGCACCAGATAAGCCAGAGATTTACCGGTTCCAGTTCCCGCTTGAACTAAGAGGTGGTGGCGGTCGGTCAGGGCGTTGGCTACAGCTTCGGCCATCTGGATCTGACCTTCGCGGGGCTCACCGCCAATGGCCTCAATCGCAGCGTTGAGGGCTTCGCCGACCAACTTCATCTGTTGGTTCTTTGCGCTGGCCATCCGCCAACCCTAGCGGCGAGCGCTCACACTCCTGCGCTATCCACAGCAGCCAAAGTTCAAGGGCATTTTGGACCGCGTGTCGTACGCACAGGTAACGCTCAGGGTAGGTCGCCACCCCGCGTATCCTCGTAGTGCTTCCCCCAAAGGCAACACAGACCGAAGGGAATACCGATGTCGCTTTTCTCTTGGACCATGCACGGTGATGGGAAATCCATCCGCGCTGGCGAAGTAGTACAGCCCGAAGAAAGACTCACTTGGCCCCGCACGATTGGTATCGGTGTCCAGCACATCGTCGCCATGTTTGGCGCCACCTTCTTAGTCCCGATTCTGACCCATCTGCCTCCAACGACGACCTTGTTCTTCTCTGGTGTCGGAACGATGCTCTTCCTCCTTATTACGCGGAACAAACTCCCTAGCTATCTAGGATCCTCTTTCGCCTTCTTGGCCCCAATCGCAGCTGCGGTTTCTAAGGGTGGAATGGCTCAAGCACTCGGCGGCGTTGTCGCAACTGGCGTATTGCTCGCCATTGTTGGCCTCATCGTTAACTACTTTGGAATCAATTGGATCAACTGGCTATTGCCTCCAGTGGTAACTGGATCGATCGTCATGATTATTGGTCTCAACTTGGCAGGTGCCGCAAAGGGTAATTTCAGCCAGCAACCACTCGTTGCAATCGTCACCCTGCTAGCCGTCATGCTTATTGGCGCGGTTACCAAGGGATTCCTTAGTCGTATCTCCATCTTCGGCGGAGTCGTCGTTGGATACCTCTTTGGAATCATGCACGGCGATGTGAAGATGGCCAGCGTCAGCGCTGCCAAGTGGCTCGCAATGCCACACTTCACCAGCCCATCGTTCAAGATGAGCGCAATGGTTCTCTTCCTTCCAGTTGTCTTGGTTCTGATGGCAGAGAACGTCGGCCACATCAAGGCGGTATCTGTTATGACTGGAAAGAACCTGGATGATCAAGTCGGCAAGGCGCTCTTCGCTGATGGTCTCTCCACCACCCTTGCGGGTATCGGTGGCGGTTCAGGTACAACAACCTACGCCGAGAACATCGGCACCATGGCAGCGAGCAGAATCTATTCAACTGCTGCTTATTGGATTGCGGCCTTAGGAGCGGTATTGCTTTCACTCTGCCCTAAGTTCGGCGCCATCCTAAGCCTTACTCCTATTGGAGTATTGGGCGGCGTTGGTCTCGTGCTTTACGGAATGATCGCTGTCCTCGGTGCCAAGATCTGGATCGAGAGCAAGGTTAATTTCGGGATCACCCAGAACCTGATGGTTGTAGCTGCAACGCTGATTATCGGTGTTTCAGATATGTCATGGACACATGGCAACTACACCTTCACCGGAATCGTTAACGGAACTCTCGTGGCTGTAGTTGGCTACAGAGTCTTTAACGGACTGGCAAAGATGGTCGGCAATCCTGCTGAGTAATTAGTTCGAGTAATAAAGAGAGCCCCGGCTAATAACCGGGGCTCTTTACGCATTAAAGACAGGAAACTGATCGAGCAGATGGTGCGCAATTTCAACGATCCGCTTTGCTTTTTCGAGATCTTCTAAGACGTCCGCTGTCGAGAGTTCCGGTTGGTCAAGATTTGGATATTCGTGGGAATTTCGCATTTTACGCATTCTGTTAAAAGGCGATATCACATCATCAAACGGCGGTTCTATCTGAACAGCAAGAGCTTCGCAAATAATGAAATGTCCACCCTTTGTTGTTGGTCGTAGCCCTTGAACCTCTAAGACGGCAACCAGCGCCTTTCGAGCTGCGTCATAAAGTGCAGAATAAGCACCCTCTGGATCGTCAGTTGCCAGTTTGGATGAAGAGAGAAGATGGTTTCGCGCTTGTTTTAGCAGCCGATCGGCATGAGGGCGGCTTGCAACAACCTGCTGCAATCTCGCTCCGTCAATAAATTTCTGAACTCTCGCGTTTCCCTGTCCGGGGTTGATGATGCGAATTTCACTTGTCGTCACCCGCGATTGACCTCAAGTCTCAGTTGAACGATTGGGTTTGATTTAACAGTTTTCAAAAATGGGTCCGCGCCCAGTTCCCATGCCTGGGCTGACGTTCTTCTCACATTTACCTCTCTCAATAAAATTGTTCCAGCGCGTTGCGCCGCGGAATCAAGCTCGTCTCTATCTGCAGTTCCAACTACCAGTAGATCGACATCCGCAGGTATCGGTCCCGCGTTGCCCTGATATCGCGCTGCCCATGATCCAAAAATATAAGCAAAATCGATTCCCTCGATTCCCGAGAACTCTCGGTTGAGGACAGGCAAAGGACCGTATGTAACTGTGAGCAAATCAGCGAGAGGCTTATACAGAATGCTCTCTTCATTCGCGGAAATTTTGTTGCTTCGACCATCGGTCTTGCTCACGATAAATCCATTCTCACTCAAACGACTCGCCTCCTGTGAAAGGCCGGGCCTTGAAACTCCGATCCGCAGAGCAGCTTCGGTAATTGAGAAGTTCTTCCCAGGATTGAGATAGAGCAGAGCCAAGAGATCGCCCTGGGTTCGCGACCGCAGGAGTGGAAGGAGCGTGTTATCGTTCATAACTCTTACTATATCGTAAGAGTTAAGAACATATAACCATAAAAGAGCGTCAGTATGAAAAAAGAACCCCGGCCGCTAGACCGAGGTTCTTTTCTTAACTATTTGTTAGCGACGGATCAAGAACAACCCGATGTATTGCCGCAACCTTCGCAGACGAAGCATGAACCAGCCATACGCATCTTGGTTCCGCAGGTCATGCAGAGAGGTGCATCCGATGATTGTCCGCTCATCTTTTCGAAGAGCTCCATCGATGAACCGACACCAGCGAGGTTATCGACTGCAGGCTTAGCCTCAATCGTTACTGATGCAGGCTTACTTACAACCGCAGCCGCTGCCACAGGAGCAGCTGTCGCTTTTGGGGCTGCAGACTCATCCTGGGTGTATTCACCGGACTCCAAAGCGCGAGCGCGCTCTGATGCGGTGTACAAGCCCAGTGCCGAGCGAGTATCGAATGGTAGGTAATCGAGCGCCAAGCGACGGAAGATGTAATCCATCATCGATTGTGCGATACGAATATCTGCATCATCTGTCATACCAGCTGGCTCAAAGCGCAGGTTGGTGAATTTTTCGACGAATGTTTCTAGAGGTACGCCATATTGCAGACCGATCGATACTGCGATCGAGAAGGCATCCATGACACCGGCAAGAGTTGAACCCTGCTTGCCTAGCTTCAAGAAGACTTCACCGAGTGCGCCATCGGCGTATGCACCAGCGGTCATATAACCTTCGGCGCCACCGACTGCGAATGATGTAGTCATTGATGGGCGTGACTTAGGTAGACGCTTGCGAGTAGCCGTTGCAGGACCTGATACAGCGGAAGCCTTGTTGGCATCTTCGCCCTTGTTATCGCCCTTACCGGTTGAAAGTGGTTGTCCCACCTTGCAGTTGTCGCGGTAAACAGCGAGCGCCTTGAGGCCAAGCTTCCAGCCTTCGTAGTAGACCTCTTCGATCTCTTCTACGGTGGCATCAGATGGCAGGTTGACGGTCTTGGAGATCGCACCTGACAGGAATGGTTGGCAAGCAGCCATCATGTGCACGTGGCCCATAGCGCTAATTGAGCGCAGTCCCATGGCGCAATCGAAGATGTCGTAATGCTCTGGCTTGAGGCCAGGAGCGTCAATGACGTTTCCGTGTGCTGCGATGAATTCAACGATCGCTTCGACAGTCTCTTCGGTGTAGCCGAGCTTGCGCAGAGCCATTGGAATGGTCTGGTTGACGATCTGCATTGAACCGCCGCCGACGAGCTTCTTGAACTTAACGAGTGCAAGATCTGGCTCGATTCCGGTGGTATCGCAATCCATCATCAAACCGATGGTTCCAGTTGGTGCAAGTACTGAAGCCTGCGCATTGCGCCAGCCGTTCTTGGCACCGATTTCTAGGTTCTTGGCCCACTCTTGGTTAGCAACCTGCCATACATCGGCATCTAGGGTTGTGACCGAGCGTGCGCTAGAAGATGCGTTGGTGTGCTTCTGCATGACGCGGGTGTGTGCCTGCGCATTGCGCGCAAAGCCAGCATATGGTCCAACGATCCCAGCGAGTTCGGCCGAACGACGGTATGAAGTACCGGTCATCAGCGAAGTGATCGCACCAGCGAGTTGGCGTCCGCCATCTGAATCGTATGCCAGGCCTGATGCCATCAAGAGAGCACCGAGGTTAGCGAAGCCGATTCCTAGCTGACGGTAGTCACGAGTGGTGACTCCGATTGGATCGGTTGGGAAATCAGCGAAGCAGATCGAGATATCCATCGCAGTGATGATGAGCTCGGTTGCCTTTACAAAGCTCTTGGTATCGAACGATCCATTGCTCTGCAAGAACTTGAGCAAGTTGAGGGATGCCAAGTTGCACGAAGAGTTGTCGAGTGACATGTATTCAGAGCAAGGGTTAGA
>Ga0214248_1000159_pt1 | contig 29900 bp, 57 predicted proteins | sample TroBogypolimnion_10_FD_153086 | JGI IMG/M metagenome (GOLD analysis project Ga0214248, IMG submission 153086) | Freshwater microbial communities from Trout Bog Lake, WI - 15JUN2009 hypolimnion | ecosystem: Environmental > Aquatic > Freshwater > Lake > Hypolimnion/Profundal zone | place: Trout... | reverse complement strand
GGAGAACAAAAAGTGACAAAATGTTGTTTCATACATTCTTTCTATAAAATATAAAATAGCGACCGGTACTGAACTCCGGCTTAGTGTGTTGACTGAATGAAACCATTATAAATAATAGATTCATAAATGTGAATAGTTCACATTGGGAGGAATACCTTATGGTGCACCTCTCTACGGTATGTGCGAACACGCCGTCAGTTTTGAATTACTTACAATATCATAGATAATCGGAGTGTTCGCATTACCAATTGATCCCACCTATGATTGTTGCCACACTTCCATCTTCACTGCGTATCAGCCTACGCATTCACTATAACTTTGGTGCGCCGAGCGGGACTCGAACCCGCAACCTCGAAAGGGACGGTTTTTAAGACCGTTGTGTAAACCATTCCACCATCAGCGCATTATTCTTTATTACATTACTTTTTTTAATGCTACAACCGCATTATAATACCTTCCCTTTAATGCCGCAACCGATATCTCTAACTTTATTGCAGCATCCTTAAATCCATATTCTTTCACTATATCAACTATTGTAACATAATCTATAGCACGTGGCCGACCACCCAATGATGTATTTTTAATACCTGCAGCCTTCTTGGTAGCATACATTTCTTGTATGCTGGTAGCTATGTTGGCCTTATGTTCGATTGATTTGATCGAACCTTTATTTCCAGTGCCGAATGTATTTCCGATCTTCCCACGGGCATTTAATAAAAGAGCTTCCTCTCGACCATATTTTGCTACCGTTGCTTCCCACGGATTCTTATAAGTCCCTATCTCTTCCCGTGTCGCCATCATTCTTGCAACAACTTCGGGATTCCTCATGGGATTCTCTTCAGATGTATAACCTGCTGAGTTCCTAACCTGATTATAGTATTTTCTATTTACACCATAATATAGTTCATCATCGGGTATCAGACTTAAAAACTCTTCCTCTTTCTGTAATATCTCATTTGTTGATGTGTTATTACTTTCCCAGAGAATAGTTCGTGTAAATGTTTCGGGATGTCTATTATAGGAGTTCTTGAAGATTGTTCCACTTCCGATATATCCATCATCGGGTGTTCCCTGGTGTCGTCCTAGGTATTTTAGGCCATTTAGAGAATTGGTCCATTCGTATATAAATCCGTGCATAACACGTATTTATACATAAAACCGCCTAAATGATGGACAAAGTGAACTAAATCTTTATCGCCTGCTTGTCAACGATTTTGTAAAATCTATGATTGTCGATAACCGCAAGTAGTTTGTATTCTTTCGACCACTGCGGGTATTTATACTTCTTCAGTCTCATCACCGTCGGAGCCAGATAATGCGTTGCTCCATTGGTTGGATCATCGATCTCTTTCCGCATCACCGCCTTAGCGACTGCTAAAGCTTTCTCCCAACTTGCCTTATCAATTATATTCTTTTGCTTTGGCTCCAGGTGTAAACTCATCGCCGCCGCCTTCAGCGCAGGATTGTTATTGAAGATACTGTATTGCTTAGGGGCCAATACCACCCCGCAAACCGTCCTATTTACAGCACGATTCACAGCAGTATAGGCCACTGCCACCATACCCTTCTCTGCCTCCCCTCGAGCTTCACCATAGATCATAGTAGCCAAACACTTTTCCTGCTTTGGATCTACCTTTACAGCCTTCATATGCCCACGATAACACATCGTAGGAACACCTTGATGCATTATAATAGGTACAAAGGCAAGTGATAGGAGTAAGCGTCTCATGCTCTTATTATAAGAGCATTAGGAAAAAGAGTCAATAGGATAAATGGCAATCGCAGAGTAGAGGAGTACGGATTGAATAGTTCCTACCGGCCTTGCCGGCTAATCAACGCTGAAGTATTCTCTCATTGCCAGTACGATGGAGTTACCGCACCTTAATGGTAGGCCGGGTGGGAGTCTAACCCACGATCAACGGTTTATGAGACCGCTGCTTTAGGACTCTAAGCTACCGGCCCAGAATCTTTATTTTTCTTCGGTTTTTCGAGGATCATCTATAAGAATGCCCTGAGTCAGCAATGCATCACATAATCCATTCATAATGATCCATAGCTTCCAATCGGCAGCTTCTGATGACTTAGCACTCTCGGCCAACAGTCTGTTCATCTCTCTTAGTTCGACAAGAATTTGTCCATTTACGTTTTCTTCAGCCATTTGTTATCCTTTTATTGTAATTCGTGCTGACCATGCCAAATACATGAAATCTCATCCGAAATAATCCGTGCAATATGCGCGGAACAGATGATGTCTTCGCGGGCAGCAATCTTCCTAACTTCCCAAAAGAGAAATTGTGTCGACCACTTCTTTGAACTTGTTTCTTTCTTGAAACTTTCATGCACATCTTTTCTGCTATTGAATTCTGCATCGCAGATTTCGAATAGAGTATCAATTGCTTCCATCATGCTCGGCATGAGATGGTGTACCTCAATGCCATTGCGTGGTGTTGTGCCCATTATAGCACCTTCTTCTTCAGTTGGCTAACTTTCGGATTAGCGATAGCCACTTGTTTCTTTACTTTTCTGGGAGTAACTTCTCTCTCAAGATACCAGGCCAACAGTTTGGTCTGAACTTGTTCCGGAATACTTCCATAGACTGGATCATATGCGAAACGGATCGGAGCATCACCCCATGCACGGCGTTTCATAAACGCACGAACAGATGCGCGGTGTGCCTTATTAGCTGGGTCAAACTTTACAGTTTTGGGTGGTTGAAGCAACATATATTTTCCTTTGTGGTGTAAAATTTTTACAATCTGTGTCTGTTGTTAGTATTATAAGATTTTTAAGCTGATTGGTCAAGCAATCCAACTTATCTTTTTGTGCTCTTATAGCATAAGGATTCTTTGGATCCAAATATACATCATAATCTTCTAAATAAAAATCCGGAAAATAATTATGATATATGCCTTTTTTGTCTATCCATTTGATCGGTTTCGGTCTTATCCAATTCACATTTATCTCATCTAACCTTATTGCTAATATTTCCTCCCAAGAAGAATCGAGTTTAACAATTGTCCCATCCTTCTTTATATAATCTCGGACAGATTTTACCAATCGTCTATGCGGTGATGCCAACGCTTTTACTCGAGATTTTTCTTTCGATTCATCTGAGTGTTTCGGTAAGTATTTTCCTATTCGATTTATATTCGCTTCGGCATATTTTCCATCGATATGGGCTTTTTTGATTCCTCTTATTCTTTTTTCGACGGCTGTTGGAGTCTTTAGTTGAGATGTATCTCTGCTCTTTTCATACAAAGATCTATCAGGATTTTTATCGCACCATCTGGTGTGATTTGTTCTATCATCTGTTTCAGTGAAAAACTTTTCACACCATTTACAAGAGGTGAGTGGTTTGTATGGACCAGATCCATCACAAGATGTGATGTGTTTTTGAAATTACAATTTCGTATTTCAGTATCGCATAAATTACATTTGGTTGTTTTCATAATAGTTGTTCCTCATCTTATGTATTTATCATAAGGAAGGTTTTTATCCTATCCGTTTTACAACCTGGTCCGGCGTGAGGGAATCGAACCCCCATTTAGGGAGTAGAAATCCCCTGTACTATCCATTGTACTAACGCCGGCCTATTCAATTGAAGAAGCCAGTCATCACAGGGATGACCGTAGTGCAGAGAAAACTTACATTGATGTTCTGTAAAACAATCACAGCAATTTCATTTAGCATGTTCATAACTAGCTCCTTTGTATATGTATTATAACAATAGATGGAAGGGGCCAGTTGACGGCCCCTTCCATCTTTGTCAGCTTGCTTACTTAGCAGCGGAAGCGGCTTTGGCAGGTGCCGAAGCGGCAGTCTTCTTAGCAACCTTTGCCTTCTTTGCCTTCTTTGCCAACTTAGCTGTGCGAGCATCAGCCTTGGTCTTGTTGACCTGTGCCTGGACAGGTGGTTGGGCAGTCTTGACAGCAACTGGTGCCGATGCTGTAGCAACAGGCGAAGCAGCCATTGCGGAGATTGCGAAAGCGGTAGCGATAAGTGCGATAAGTTTCTTCATATATTTCCTTGTGTTGAATGTTTACTAACTTAGTCTTCTATTATACGATATACAAAATGTATTTGTCAATCACCTTTCATGTAGGAGCCAAACTCTTTATCCAATTCGTCATTGGCATCATACCAATCATCTGACATGAATTCAGAATTTACAACAGCCTCAACAAGTTGAGTAAATTGATTGAGCATACTTTCGGGAATCGAATATGTATGCCCATCACAATCCTTACGCAGGATATTTCGTTCTTTTAGTTCAGCTGTCATGTTTATTCCTGTGGGTAGATTGGGTAGATAGTTGTCTTTGGTTTGAGAGTTTCAAGATAGCTCAACTCTAGAACTCGCTTCTGACCGCGTATGGATACAGAGAATCCACTGCGGAAGTGATTGAACTGATTTGGATACACCCTAGCGAGTGGCTTCAACATTCCGGTCACTTTCACAGAATATAGTTTCTTATCCTGAATATTCCAAAAGTATCCAGGGTACTTTGTTGCGACAAATTCTTTTGGTAAGGTAACCATTATTTTCTCATCCTTGCTTCCATATAACCTTCGAGGCCCATATACACCCGGTTCGCTTCCGTAAACGCAAGATGAAAGGTGGGTCCACAATAGACCAATCTATCAGAGAGATCTTTGTAGAATGCTGCACCATAGATCACTTCTGCGTTGGTAAGTTTATCGCCGGCCTGATACTTTTCATATATCTTGCCCGGATTCAATGTAGCAGTCATATTAGTGCAATGTATGTTGAACTTCTTCTGGATCGGATTCCATCAATCCGCCCTGCTGAACAATATCAACAAGATGATTGGAAAGCTCTTCCATTGCCTTCTTCACCTCACGCTCCTGACGAAGCATCATACGCAAGATGTTCCGACAATGCTCGGGTTCGATATCCTGAATCAGTAGCATCCGATTATCTTCGGTGAGCCAAGCTTCATCTGGGAATTCTTTTCCGTCATATGTTTTGTAAGTCTTGTGTTCTTGCCATTGCACCAAATAACCGTTGTTATCAGGGAGCGCCTGCACATTGATGATATACTTCTTTTCATCGAAAAGAGAGTTCACGAATGATTCAGTTTCCTCAGTTGAGAAGATTTCTTTTCTCATGATTCATCCTTGAAAGATGCTTCCATTGCTTCATCACGCATCTGTTCACGCAAGTAATCGGCCATGTCTGCCATACGTTCCGAATACGTTGGGTGCTTGGGGTCACTTCGATCGTATCCCATATCTTCGTCGAAGTCTTCGTCGTAATCGTCATTAGGGTGTGTCATATTGGCTCCTATGTAGTAATTATAAGTGATGACTCTGTGTAAGTCAACTGGTATCTTGCCGACTATATAGTATGTCCACCTTTTGAATCTGGTGAAACAGAGCATCGCCAAGACCGTTTGCTTATGTTGCCTGATCGCAACAACGACAGACATAGAGTGGAAGCCGACACCCACCAAGACCAAGTGTTGGCCTGCAGCCACAGATGCTGTCGATGGGCGGTTGGCATTCTCTTCGAAAAGGTAAGTTGGTACTTACTTTCCATCCTGTAAGAATTGTAACGAATTGTAACGGAATCCTTAGAAATCCATCGAAATTCGGCTCGAAACTCTTAAAGAGTTTCGTTAGATTGAATGGTTGGTTACCACATCGCTCGCACAACTGTATATAGATAATACGACAGGAGTGCTAACCAACCCCACCACATTGACAGCCCTGTTAACCATGACAACACCCAAATTACAGAAGTTGCGCCCACCGCACATACAATGAAGATAGTCAATACTCCTACCAGGAGACTACTTTCTTTCTCTGATGTCCCGCAAAAAGCGACAGCAGCATCAGCAATTCGGTCAAGTATGTTCATTCTTCGGCTAATCCTGGTAGACCTATAGTCATAAATTCGGTTGGATAATCTTCTGGATAGAGTTCTCTGTGATGCTCGTTGCACAAGACTTTAACCCATCCACCGCTGCGAGATTTACCCGGGTTACCACAACGTTCGCATACATGCGCTGTCATCGCTTCAGCAAAATCAATATAATTATTCATCTCCGTGGTACCACCATGCACATAAAAGCGCAAGGTACCGAACTTCTCTTTTACTTGAGCAATTTCAGGAAGTTCTGCCAATGCATCAGCAACATCCTTCTCGAGTTCTGCTATCGGTTTAGCAAATTTAGCATCAGGATTTTCCATCGCATACTTTAGACGCGATTTAGCATTTTCTACGCGATATGATATCATACCGCAAAGTGTATCAATGACATCATACCAACCATCGTCGATGCTGAATTCGAAATCTCCAGACTTCTGAAATAGATCGGGGTGGCGCTTGGCCAGTTCTTCAAATTTTTGTTCTTCCATAATTTATTATATAATAGTTATATGCAAAAGTCTATGCCTTCATAGATCTATAGGCGGGAAAATTGTGCAAGATTTTGGTGCAAGATTCCTATCTAGGAATGCCATTTGAAAATCCAAATCTGATTTGTAAATCTGAGATGGAAAACTGCGTAGGATTTTCAGATATAGACTGGACAGAAGGCCTGATAGATGAGAGAGGATTTGCTCAGTAACTCTGCATTCTTAGCATCGGTAGGATATTCGAGTCCTGCAATAGGTAAGTTCATTCTATCTGGTTTCTCAACATTGAAATAGAAATCCATAACAGGCACCATTAGTCTGCTCTTGCAATCTACCACCATATGTTTTACTACACTTCTGACAACGGTGGGTTTACCTTCAATTTGTAAAGTTGTTGCCTCGTTTGAAACTAACAATAGAGCGCCGCTAACATACTCACCTTTTTCTGTTATAGTTTTACCTAAACTATTTGTATCTACATAGGCTTTAGAGGTTGGATGTTTGAAACCAAATATGGGTTTCCAGTTAGTTGGTGGCCGTGGAATTTTTACATCTTCGGCAGCGGCAGCAACAATGCACACCGTCAATAATAAGAGTAGTGTGCGTAGTTTCATAAAGTTATTTACCTATTTAATATAGCCTAGCTGCCTTAATAGACTTATTTCATTTGTGTCCATTGCTTCAAAACTTACACGGTGACTGAACCTTAACTTGAGGAAGATTAAATCATCTTCTTCGATGTTGATAACAAATTTTCTAAGCATACCTATATCATTTAGGACAATAGAACCATAATGGATTGCACCAATACTGATTGCAATATTAGTATCATCCCATCCTGTTGGATTATGTTCGATCAGCCTGTAGTACACTTTTGGCTACCTTCGCATCTGGAAATGCAAGTGTGATAAAGAGTGCATCCTCTTCTGTAATCTTTGTTGTATAAATGAGCACATTGGTGCCCTTATAGGATTTACCACTCATTACACTATCGATAGAGTTTTTGTATAGATAATTACAAACACTACGATCAGTAGAGAAGGATTCTACTATTGTATATTCGGCAAGCATTACGCAACTTCGATTGTTTCTCTCAATGCTTTTATCTTCCCTACCTTACAGGCCAGGCGGAGATATAGTAATTCATATTTAGAAAGACTAACTTCGTAGGTGACTCCCACACCGACCGAGCCGTGAACACCCAGCCACTCTACACCCATTCTTGTCAATACATCCTTAAAATGAACTCTTTCTTCTGTGTCAATAATTATTGAATACTTACTTCTCATTTCAATTGGATACCTTCTAGTTTTTCTGCAAGGACATTCGGATCAAGAAGGCTACCAGCTGGCGTAGAACTATCAGTTGTGAATGTGCCATCGGGGTTCATGCCATTCACTCTGACAGTAATACGGACTGTATTCATGTCATCGATGCGCTTTTCTTCTGCAAGCTCTTCTTCCGTACGTTCACGTCGGATCTTCACGTGCCTCATACCAAGTCGGAATGTAAGGGCAGCTTCTGGGTCCATTTCCATAATGGTTTGTCGATCGCAGGTCCGTGTTTCATTTTCGATAAGTGGATGAAGTTCTTCTAGCACTGTATATTCTTCAGGCTCAAGACGTTCCATAATGCGTCTGAATTTTGTTTCTTCATCAGCAGAAACGGTAATTGTAAATTTTGTCATATTGTTTCCTATGTGTTTATTGTAGGCTGTTCCATCATACCTATCATCGGGATAGATAGTTTTAATACTACAGCTTCTTGTCTATCTAGCTCAACGGAGTATAGTACCGTCATCTCGGCCCTACCAAACTCATTTGATACCAGGGTGTATTTAGCCTTCTTGGTTGCTAGATATACCTCAAGTTCAAATGCATCACTAAGACCTGTTCTTATAAAGTATTTGCTCATGCCATATGATCCCGAAATGTACCGGGCGGATATGTCAGCTTGATCATTGTTTCGTGTTCTTCATTAGGCACATAGAATATAAATTCCACATACGATGTTTGCAGGCCTAATCCCACAATGGGTTCATCTATCTCTTTGGTTCTGAAAATAGTCACACCAACTACATCGGTGAGCCACTTTTTCTTTATGTCCGATTCCCATGCATCGCAGGTGAAAGACATGACTCTCATCGTTGTTTATACTCTGACTGCATTTCTAATTTATGGCGAAGTTTGATAGCCAATGCAGTCTCTGGATTAACTATGACACCGAATCCGATGACTGGTGTATTTGTCTTCCAATCAAATAAATCCTGACATGCCGGGTAAACCTTCTGATCATGAAGCCACTGAAGCTCTGTGCCCTTTAAGGCTGGACTTACAGTATAGAACATCTTAATCATAGTTTATTTTACTCTAGATTGTTAATTACCACAATCGGTTATTAACGTTTCCATGCATTCTTATTACCGTATTTGAGTTTTAGAAAAACTAATTCTTCTTCTGTCGTATCTATTATAAGAAGGGATTCACCGCGTCGATTTCTACTGTGGCGTGCAATAATTCTAAAATCATCACCCTCTTTATCTTTTAATGAATCAACTTCTTCCCAAGGAACAAACACATGGATAATCATGTCTCATTGACTAGTTTCATCATATCGGGAATTCGAGTATGCCCGTTTCTACTTCCTAGTAAGACATATATACGCTGACCTACTGCCGAATTCATTATCATTACAAGACAACCACCTGCCGGATTAGTAAATCCTGTCTTAGATAAGATAATATCCAGTTTACTTGTTAAAGGATTGGTATTATTTATTTTAATCGATCTTCTATAGAGTGTTATCTCTGCATTGGGTTGATGTGATATATCTTTGATAGTCCCACTTAAGGATGCAACCATAAGCAACTTCAATAAATCATGCGCGGTACTAACATTACCTTTATCCAACCCTGTTGGTTCTTCGTAGTGTGTACTAGCCATCCCAATTTCTTTCGCCTTCCCATTCATACGCTCAACACAATTAGGTAGATTGGTACATAGAATTTGTGCTGCAAAGTTATCTGATCTAACAAGTGCTAGTGTTAACAATTCATAACGTGTGAGTGATGCGACCTTATAAGGAATGCTACTATGTACTTGTCGCTTTGTCGGGATTACTAAAGATTCAGTGAGATCCTGCTCTGATGCGAGCAATGCGACCATGAGCTTACTGATTGAAGCTATGGGACGAATTGTGTCACTATCTTGTTCTCTTAAGATTGTTCCATCTTCACTGGCTACCAGAAAGCTCTTTGCACTAAAGGTCGTCGCCGGAACATAACGCACATGATGTTTACTGATGCCTCTTGCTTCGGCATTCCCAATCAACATGGTTGCTGCACAGACAGCTAAGATCAGATGTTTCATCTTAGTATTATACTATAAATGTAAACTAAGGTCAACCAGTAATGAGGCCTTGTCCTGGTGCAGTCCAAAGTGGTCCAACCGACACAGGACCATATGTCATAACTGGCGCAGAAAATGTAGAGCCATCATCTATTTGAAAACTTATTCGGCCGCCTCGGTCATTTGTATCTAGTAGATTATCTATAACACGAACCATAAAGGTTCCTTGTGTATTATCTACAAGGATCAATTGCCTTACTTCGAACTTTACGCTTGCAGGATTTTTAGGATACCAATTAAATGAAGTTATCCTATTGAGATCTGAACCAGTTAGTTTGAAGTAACTAGGAATGCCGCTAGTGATAACAATACCAACTATACCACTGCCCTCAAACGGGCTTGTCGGTAATGCTTGGATACTTGCGATAGTTGTCATCTAGTATTTATCTTTAGGAAGCGATGCTATTGTGGCCTTCCTAAGTTGGGCAGTCCTTTCCTTGCTAAAAAAGATTATCTTGCAGGTCTTTAGTAATTTGTATTCTTCTTCTGTTATAGAAGGTAGTGTGAATCCATACATCATCATGCAGTAGGATGCAAATTCTTCATCTGCCTCGAATATCCAACCACTTGCCCAATCATTGACCTTCATGCTCCCACGGCCGGCCAGATTGGCATCTACCCCAAGTAGTAACTCATAGTCGTGGTGCTCCACAGCAGATATGCGTGGAGTCTTGGCATAAAATTTCATGTTCGATATTTGTTCTTAAGGTCTTCCGGAATATAAGATATACGCATACATCCTGCAAGAAACGGATCTTGCAATTTAATTATAGTCGCATAAGCAGAATTGATACGTCCCGACATTCTGTACCAACGGTTAACATATCCGTCAGTATCACCATCCCATTCATAATCAGTCTTGATTAGTTCAAAGTCTTCACCTAGTGTCTTGAATTTCTCCAACAGTTGCGGATGATCTTCTGCACTAACCAAAAACTCAACTAATACAAATTCCTTCATGTTGATACTACTTCACTATATGTGACGATTATTAATTCTCCACTGATCCTTGAACAGGTCGGCGCATATTTCCTTTCCTTTATAGAGAAGGATTGTATCCCGAGTGTTTTGATCACTTGCTTGCAAGTTAATGATCGGTTAAGGTGGACATTAAGATTTATCTTCTTATTGTTGAATTCGACATCCACGCTGCTGATAGCTTCACTGTTTATACCAGTGATAATAGGTCCAAAAAAGGATTTTGTGGGACTTCCATTGATCAACCAATTCATAGCGAGAACAGTCAAAATCAATGATAGGATAATGACAAAGAATGTATTGCCTAAAAGACGTTTCATAGAACCTCTGTGTATTATCTATTTATAATTCCGTCTTGCAAGATGAATTAAATTCACCTAAATGCTCATTAAAATCACGAAGATTGAACATGGTGGTACGACGTACAGCATCTGTACCTATCCAAGTAAAACTAATATTCCTGCCTGTCTTTAGTGCCTGGATTAGTTCCTTTGATTCATATACAGAACGCATCAACAGCTGGCCGTCTTGCATCCATTGCACCGGTAGGCCAATATCTTTCTTATCCACTTGGATCAGAGGAAACTGCGGTGCATTGCCTGTCATTGTATTCCAGTAGACAGCAATAAGAGGGTCTCCACTTCGTTGTGGAGAGACCTTGCTAGAACATACAAGACGTAGACTGGTAGCAGCCTTCATCGTCTTTGTACCGACCTGTGTACCAACTGCGCCAGTGTGATAGATATATCCTGCGACACTTTTGTCATGTCCGGTTACTTCAGTTACTTGCCAATCTGTATTTTCAGCCATGACAGCCATTGTGGCAAATACAGTAACCAGACTGACAAGTAATTTTTTCACCGATGCTCCTTGATATTGTTGATATTATAGCGTATAATTATACTTTTAGTCAACAGAATTGAACTAAATAACAATGTACTTAACGGGAATCTAATGAAGCAGAATATCTATATAATCTATGATAGCCAGACTGAATACGTGACAAATGAGATCTGTAAGAAAGTTGATATAACCAAAAAGTTCTTCTCTGAAAATAGTGAACTAACAACAGATATTATAACTGAGATATCGACATCCTGCATGGGAGATTTCTTTTATGTTATTAAGTCTGATAAGGAAATATTATTTCCCGATTTTGATTTTTCCTTTAAACCTGATGCATGGGACAAAGATTATGTCCATCTATGGAATAGTGAAGGATCTGTTCGTCTATACAATACACTTAATGTACAGAAGGATCCATCAAATTATAGTGATGTAGCATTGAAGAGTGGTGAGATAAGTCTTAAAGTTTCTGTAGATAAAATATACACCTATCCTATTTTTGATATTATATTTCTGAGCTATGATGAAGAATATGCTGATGTAAACTATAATAAACTATTAGAACGATTTCCTAAAGCGAAAAGATTGCACAACGAAAAAGGTATCCTAAGAGCACATAAGTTGGCGGCGCGGTTAGCAGAAACAGATATGTTCTATATTGTTGATGCTGATGCTGAAGTTGTTTCTACATTTAATTTTAGTTATCAACCACAGTCACTAGATAGAAGTTCTGTCCATGTATGGCATTCTCATAATCCTGTGAATGATTTAGAATATGGATATGGTGGCATAAAGTTATTTCCAACTAGGGCTTTAAAGACATATCTTGGATCTCCAATTGATTTTACAACAACTGTATCAAAGAGTCTTAAGGTAATACCTGAAGTAAGTAATATAACCAGATTCAATACTGATCCATTCTCTGCGTGGCGCAGCGGATTTAGAGAGTGTGTGAAACTTGCTTCTAAGATAATTCCTAATCAGGATAATATAGAAACAGAAGAGCGACTTGATATATGGTGCACCAAAGGTAAAGATAGAGACTTCGGGGACTTTGCTATTATGGGTGCAATTGATGGGTCCGAGTTTGGCAGAATACATAAGGATCAACCTGAATTTATCAGGTTGATCAATGATTTCGAATGGTTGGAAAAGAGATTTAATTCTTAACAATGATTACCTAGATAACCTTCAACTAATTCATTAATATCTTTTTCTAATTTATCAGTATTGATAAAGATCTTTACATCTCTCATTTTCTTAAACGAATCTTCCATAACTTCCCATGTTGCATTTTTATTTACAGGGATGGGATGAGTAAGTTCATCACCCTTTAATTCAACAACATTTCCATCATAATACTGAACAAGAATTTGTTCTATGTACTTAGAAGGAATCTCTTTAGCGTCTATTTCTTTCACAATACGATCAAATACAGAAGGTTTAGCAATTCTGCTGATAGCTCTATCTATATTGAAACTCGTTGTCGTTTTCTTTGCCATGTTACTCATCTCCCAGGTACTCCTTATATTTATAAGAATACGGCTGGTTAAAAACCAGCCGTATTATGATAAGATTTACTTGGTGTTGACTCGCGCAGCATCTCTTTTGAGTTTGGCTGCAACTTTGGCATCAATAACCGCTTCTTTCTTTTCTACCTTAGCTTCAGCAGCCTTGCGTTGATCACGCTCTCGACGCTTATTCTTCTGTTCCTCAAGCTTCACAGCTTTAGTATCGTCTGGTAGTGCTGGGCGGCCGCGCCCAGGTTTCGAATCAGGATCCAAGGTATAGGCTTCTTCTCTCTTCGCAGCAGCATCTTTCTCAAGAAGCTCTGCCTGGAGGATAAGACCTCTTGCCACAGCAACAGGATCACCAACTGGTGCCGCTACTACTGGTGCAACTGGTGCCGCTTGCTTGGCCAAATATTCATCGACCTTCTTATCAATGGTTGCATTGATAAGTGCTAATGGTACAGCCTGACCCGGTAATGGGAGCATTGTAATATTAGTTACAGGTTCCTTACGTAGGTATCCGCGCTGGTGGAGTGCTGTTAAACAATTCAGGCCATCCGGAAATGTTCTGCGGTTTAAGACTTCATAGAAATCATTCGTCTCCACGGATTCTTTGCTGTTAAGGCATTGAATTAAATAGTCGTGATAGCTGTCTGGAAGACGTTCTGTTTCAACGATTAAACAATTGTTTTCATCGTTTGGAAGTTTTCTAAACACTACAGCAACACGGACTCCGGTATTTAAAAGCTGACCGGCGTGCTTTTTTAGGCCTTCTATTGCCATAATTACTCCTTAAAAGGGAATTACCCCCTTTGGTTATGCTGCTGGTGCTTCTGCTGTCGCTGGTGCTTCTGCTGTCGCTTCCTTTGCCTGTGTACTTTCTACATATGCAAGGAATCCAGATAGCTTGTTATAAGCATCTCCGACTTGCGATAACTCACCTGCCTGGAACGCGCCACGACGTGAAGCCAAATCCACAACGCGAGCCAATAGTTGAAGATCAGCAATTGTAAGCTGAACTGGTTCTACTGAAGTTGTTGTTTGAGCTTCTGTTGCTGCTGTCACTGGTGCATCTACTACTTCTGGTGCTGCTGCCTTCTTGTTTGCTTTTGCCATTTTATTTTCCTTTGGTTAAATGTTTATTGTAAGAGCAATTCTATACGTTTTTATTTACCATCTCGCTCAAGTAATTCTGATTTTATTGGACAAATATAGGCGATTTTTAACTCTTTTTGTCATTAACAAAGTATATAACCAAAAGAAAAGCACCCGAAGGTGCTATTCTGTAGCAGTTGACTAGTACTCAACTTGCAGGGCCGGTTGGTTGCGGCAAAACTTTGACCAGATGCTCTGGCCAATTGATATAAAACTTCCATTCTTCATCACGGATATGAATCGGCAGAGTCTTCCTCTTAGCCAATATTTCGTAGTAAGTCGGCTTGTAAGGCTTCTTCTTTGGTACAATCAAATGGTCTGCACCCTTGTCGCTGTTACACGTCTTGCAGGATGTACATACATTCAGCCAGTTGGTCTTACCACCATGCGATCTTGGAACCACGTGGTCAAGTGTCAATTCAGTCAACTTCACCTTACCCTTTGCTTCCTTGCACCGGCTGCTAGTTTGAAGCTGGCATGTGAAATCATCACGCAAGTATACATTGTTCCGGCTGTACTTCAATGTCTTGCTCCACTTAACTTGTTCAGTCATAATAACAATAGATGGAACTTTCATTTCCAAAAATTGCGATCTAACAATCCATTCATCGTAGGACTTCAACACCTTCACCTTACCCAGAAACATTAGACGCACGGCAACTTGCCATGTTACTACAGAAAGAGGTACATGAGAGAGCGGTTGGCCATCAGCGTTGAGTAAAAGTGTATCCATGATTTTTATTTCTATTAAGAGGAGGACTAAGAGTCCTGTTGCTAGTATACGGCTAGCACCAAGATAGGTCAAGCAATCTGCTTGACTATTTCCAAATACTGCTGAAATTCGCGTGGGACGCCTTTGAGACTCATTGCTACCGCATCTTCACGTCTTTCGAAATCTACACGAAATGTTTCTCGGTAATGAACCATACCTGGTTCCCAATCTTTTATTACATCTCTTTCGATTTTGTATTGGACTTGATTGTTACACGAATCATCTACCCAATCTTTGAAGAAGATTTCGAGTAGTCGATGTTTATCTATATCGACACTATCTTTGATTTTAAAGAATAGGGAATTTGACATCAATGGGCCTCATTGATGTATTTATCCTACCTATTGGTCGAGAGTGAGCAACTTTAGGTTTATAGCTGCAATGGCAACCCTTGCATCTTCTCTATACATTTTTCTTTGATGTATATCATTCATTGAATGACCCGACCAAAGTTCTTCAAAGATGGGAGTAAACATAGTTTCGAGTGCCTCTTCAACATCGAAATCAGCACCAAGCTCGTCATCCACTATGACCTCTGCTTCACTCAATAATCTATTCTTGGCAATTGCCTTTGCAACGTCATCTAAGAAGATGTCGTCAGTTGGCAGTAAATAATTGTTCATCTTGTGTCCTTGTGCCTTGTGTTGTATTGTAGTTTATTGAGCTGCAATTAGCCGATTCTTTGCGAATTTAGCGGCTAACTGCATGATCAATCACTATCGCTTGCTTTGTGGCGAGTGACGATCTGGCTCATACCAGGCAGTCATACCAAACGGGGCAACTAAGCGACGCTGAGTATCACCGTGGATAAGGAACAGTGTATCGCACCAGTTCTCATCACCCCAGCTGCCGCATGGGTAACCGTCTGTCATCATGATGAAGCGTTCGGGTTGGATGTCATTTTCCTTCATGTAAGTCCAATTACACATGAAGTCAGTGCCGCCGCCGCCCTTTATTTCGTAGCTATCGATCTCATCGATGTTCTCAGGATTGAATTTGGCATAACCATACACACGAGTATCGAAGCACCAAACTTCAAGATCAAAGTCCATGAACTGTTCCATGATACCCTTGGTCTCACTAAGCAGGTCGCGCAGCATATCTTCGCTCATAGAACCCGAGCAGTCAATTGCCACGGCGGCCTTAACCTTGACGTCTTCCTTTGTGCCCGGAAGATAGATACCACTTGCTTGGCTTTTACGCGAGCAGCGGCTCCATGTAAAGTCATTCTTAATCATGGATTGGATCTTCATGTTAAGGATCTCACGCCAATCCATTTGTGGCTCAACTAAATCCTTCAACATGCGCTTCACACCCAACGGGGTATTACCGGCACCTGCAGATTTGGCAGCTTGCATAACGGCAGCACGAATTTCGTCTGTAAGGTTGCGACGCTCTTCATCTGTCATCGGCTCACCCTTACCATCACCTGGTTCCAAGTGAACGTCAAACTCCGGCCAATTGGCATTTGGATCTTTGAGCAAGAGTTCGTACACTTCTTCCGCAAACATACCTTTGTACTTTGCGTCGAAGCAGGCAGTAACACCAGATGTCTTTGGATCTGGAAGCTTGCCAACATTGTGCTCGTGGAGCTCGTAGTTAATAACAAAGTCAGCCGCAGCATTCCACATCTTGGGTTTACGGCTACCACGACGACTCATGTGATCGTAGACACAGTGTTCAACTTCGTGAGCAACAAGGAAGATGCATTCAGCTTTATTCAGCTTGCTAATGAAATCCCTGTTGTAATAGAAATAGCGACCATCAGTGCCAGCAGTCTTGCACCAGGTTTCATCTGTGGCATCCTTCATGATCAACCGAGTTGCAAGTGTACCCCAAAACGGTTGTTGAAGGAGCAGCGAAATTCGTGCTCGAATGATCTGTTCGACGACTGCTTCTGGACTATTATTTGCTGCCATATTTGTTCCTTTGTTGCCTATATTATATACTTATGTGGGCAAATTGTCTACAGGAAACGAATCATGTACGCACATGAACAAGGGCCTGAGAATATTTTGTTACACCGTTATGCCCAAGTACAATAGTTGTCATGGATGTATTACCATGCAATTTCCATCCGTATTCTAGGAGATCGTTTATCTGACGAATGAATGCTTCTCTATCATTACCTTCCACTATTGTATATTCTGTCATTATATATTCCTTACAAACACTAATGTTTCTTTGATATTGCCCTGAAATATCTTTTCCATTGTAGAATCGAATATTTCGAACTTATCGGGGTGTTTTATTATTTCACCAAAGGGGCCGGTTTGGCCCGCACGGTAATATCGATCATGGGAGAGAACACTTCTTATCTTATCCCCGCTTCTATGGAATTTCAGTCCTCTAAAATATATTTCCCGTACTTTTCGTGGAAGCCCTTGAACGTCTTCAGTTGACGGTGATTGATAGGCAGCGCATAGTCGCGAAGCGCAGTCTTAGCGCCCAGCACAATCATTTCAGTCTGGAAGTTATCCATCATGAATTCGAAGAAGTGATCAACGCATTCATGCCACGTATCCATTCCAAAGCCTTCTTCCTTTGCCTTTGCCTTTGCAACCCATTCCTGCAAGGTGTAGCACATGGAGATCGTCAGCGAATACATTGCGCTCAAGTCCTTGACATTCAGTGTCTTTTCCTTGCCCATCAACACATCTTCCGACTTTGGCATACGAGCAGCAACCTTGCGGTGTGCGCTGAATTCGGTTGCCAGACCGTCACCAACCGTACCTGCAACCAGTGCAGTATTCATGGATTCTGGCAGGTCGTCTGTAATCAGCTGACCAACGAATACCCACGAACGCGGAGTAGCGAATGCCTTGTCCGGGCTCTTGGAGTCGAAGTTGAAGAGCTTTTGCTTATGGTGCGACAAGAAGCCAACCACATCAGCATGGACACGGTTGCCAATTGCCCATTTTTGCCAGTCTTCGAAATTTGCAGCCATTTCAACGTGGACCAAACGATTCGCAAGTGGGCTGGGCATACGATAGGTAACACCCTTATCGCTGTCACGGTTGCCAGCGCAAACCATCGACACACCCTTTGGCAGGTGATATTCGCCAACGCGGCGATTCAGGATCAGCTGGTAAGCCGCAGCCTGCACACTTGGAGGTGCAGCATTGATTTCGTCCAGGAACAAAATTGCATTGGAGAAGAAACCTTCAGTCGGCAGGTCTGCAGGCTGAGCCCACTTCATTGTCTTGGTTTCGGGATCGTAATACGGAATGCCCTTGATGTCAGTCGGCTCAAGCAAAAGCAGACGCATGTCAATCACAGGCCGGTTGGTATCAGCACCAATTTCCGCAATCAGTTCAGACTTGCCAATACCGGGAGGACCCCAGATCATCGCTGGGCGTCCAACCTTCATGCAGCGAGTAAGAAGTGTACGAACGTCCCTTGGGCGCTCAACGCGGTGTGTATCAAGTGTAGCCATTGTTAAATACTCCTGGGGTTAAAAATCTTGCTATGTGTCTATTATGCTATATTTATTATATAGCGTCAAGTGGTTATTTCACTTTTCCAGCCAGAACGTCCCACATCAGCTTGCCTTCTGCTTCTGCAATAAAGGTTGGCCAAATCTCAAACAATCTTGGTTGGCTAATCTTGTCGTAACCCTTCTTGAGTTTGGCCTGGACAAGTTTGTCGAGCTCATAGCCCGTCACGTTGGACTTAAACTGCATTGCCTTGCCGCGTCTTGCCCAAAAAACACAGCAATTCCAGCCGTCGTTCTTACGAGTCCATGTACTTGCATTAGGCGTAGGCCGATAGAAATAACCCCAGACTTTATCGTGGTTGTCTTCGTTACACCAGCCAATCCATCCGAAATTTTCAGATACAGACATATCATTCCTTATCTATAATAAATATATTTATATTATAACATATACATTGCCACTGTCAAGATAAATATACATATAATGATAAATTATCGGCCGACTTGGCTTTATATAAAGCAACACAATATTACAGGATTAAAATATTTTGGGAAGACTGTTAAGACTGATCCAACCAAATATAATGGATCGGGAAAATATTGGTTATTACATCTTAAAGAACATGGGCATAATGTATCTACTATATGGTATCAATTATTTACAGAACAGGCTGATCTTGAAAGCTATGCACTAAGTTTTTCGGCTGAAAATAATATATCAGAATCTAAAGAATGGGCTAACTTAAAACCAGAGAATGGGTTAGATGGCGGATGCGTGGGCACCCATCGTTCGATATCTACACGACAAAAATTATCAGAAGCAAATAAGGGTAAGAAACAATCAGAAGAAACAAAACTGAAACGATCCAGATCAAACAAAGGTAAGCATGGCATTCCGAAGAGTGAAGAAACAATACAGAAAATAAAGACTGCTCGAAAATTACAGATTATGACACCACATTCTCAAGAAACGAAACAAAAAATTAGTGCAGCAAATAAAGGTAGAAAGTTGTCAGAAGAAACGAAACAAAAAATGAGAAGATCTATAATAATTTTAGGAAATAATTATTCTAGTGTAAAATATGCTGCTATTTCGTTAGGTATTTCTGAAGCGGTAATTTATAAAAATCTCATATCGTTAAAATATCCTGAATGGAATTACACTTAAAATACACCTTTCAGTTTATTTACAACAAGTATCTGGCCGAGTCCGGGCCAATCATCAAGAAAAACCTTGACATCATAATTCCAACTATCATTGCCACCATAATTCCAACTATCATTGCCACCACCACCTGTGCCAGTCTTTAATCCGACAATCTCGAGTGCTTCACTATACGGATAAGACCAATTGTACTTTGAGGGTCTTACCAAAGTACCATTGATATAGCCTTCCCATCCGGGATAACTGGTAACACCGGGATTCTTAGCACACCAATTTGTTATACCATTATCGGGACATTGGTGTGAATTAGATACACACGGACTATATTTAATTCGTAACTCTATATCAGTAAATTTATCATCTGGATGAAATCCACGTTGATATTTCTTATCATCTGGGAATTTTAGCGCGTTGGCCGCATCCATAATGTATCGTTGATTCTTCATGAACCACGGAATAATATCATTAGGATCATAGATCTCTGATCTTTCTTTTGCAAGCCATACAGCAAATTCCTTACGAATTTTTTCGTGCAGACGCAGTTCTTTCTGCTTTGTTCGCATAGCCTTCAAATGCAGGATATACTTCGCCCGATCCTTATCTTCGAAGAGTTTTCCTGTAATCCTGCATTTATGAACTTGAACTTTCATATCAACCTTTTATCTTATCCCACATCAATTCATCATCACGTACATATGCAATAGGCTTTAACCATCCGTTTCGAATTGCCTGCGTTACGAGACTAACATATTCATTAGGGCAATGTTCGGTAATCTCGAATCCGGCACGTGGAGTCAATGTAACATTTCCAACAATATGGAACATAGGATCGCCTTCACGCAGAGTCCTAATATTACTTTTCTCAGCTACATATCCCATAACACTCCTAAATGGAAAAGGGTACACAGTTTCCTGCACACCCTAATTATAAGTTAGATCTACTATGTAGTCAACTGGTATTATACGGTCTCAATACCGTTCAACTTCCATGCACCATCATGAAGTTCGTAGTGCCATACTTGGTCCACCGTTGCACCCTTGCCCATATGCACATCCGGCATAATAGCAATATGGCCAGCCAATACCGGCAATTGGGAGATGTTGAAAATTTGGTCAAGAGCTGACTGCTCTACTTCCATATCTCCAACCCACATTTTTACATTTGCGATTTCCATTTATTTTCCTGGGTAACTATCTGTTATATCTTCAACTTCTGGATTACCATTTATGCTGAGCCAACGACTCCAGACATACATAGCATCGCTATTATAGCCTGAATCGCCCACTAATTCATATATCCGACCACTCTTTGTGACGCCCTTACGAGCAGCGCCATCAAATGTTTGAACGGCAGAACAAACTCGTCCTTCACCATGCCAACCATCTGTATAACCAACAAAGTGGACAGTTTCTTTACCGTCGGGGGAGATAGCGCCACCACGTACAGAGAAGATTCTCCACTGTGTTAGTTTAGTATCGGGTTCATCCTCAACCGATGCTATATTCCAAACGCTTATCGCCTCTAGGTATTCGCCTAGTTTGGCTAAATGTTCTAAATCCATATCAATCCTTGTGAACTTCCCAACAATCGTTTTTATAATCCCAATGGCGTGTGTCGTAAATCATAAGCTCGGCCCCATATCCGAACAAACACAACTCTACCGAAGGTCCTGCGTGATCAGTATGAACCTTCCATAAAAATTTTACCTTAACTAAGTCATGTGAATAGCGGCAAAATTCGAATTCCCATGCCTTGTGTTTGGTTATCATGCCAGAACGATTGAATAGGTTTTCAAAGTTCGCCTTGTACCACGGATTCGTGATACCAAGTTGCAGGTTGATCATACAATGAAGTCACTTAGCGGCGGCCAGGTAATTTGTCCGTCCACTGAATTTTTCACTTGTTTTTCTATCCGTGCAATCTCTTTTCGCAAAATCTGTTCCACAAATTTGTTGAATGTTAAATCAGCTTCATGCGCCAGTTTCATTACGGCCAGCAGTTGTTCATCGCTCAAATCAATCGGGACAAGGACACGATCATCGTATTCTTCACCGTTTGCCATGGCTGTGGCCTTTTCCAGAATATCGTCAGTAACATCCAAGTCAATAAACTTATTACCATCGATAGATTCCGCGAAATCTATGTTGCGTCGTTTAGATTCGGCTTCGATTGCATCTCTGTAAGAAGGATGAATCCAACGATACTCTCGGTTCTTAGCATAATCCCATGCTTCCATCTGATATACTATCTGAGTCTTAGTGTCAAACACAATAGTGATAGTAACACCGTTATTATGTTCTTCATTCCAGTAATCCAGGCTGCGAGCATTTGGTCCATAACATTGCCAACAGTATTCAGCACCATCGGTAATACGATAGCTGACTGCTTCCATAAAATCTTTAATTGTGATAGTCATATAAGCCTTTATTGAGTTATAGGCCATTATACAACAGAACAACGGATCTGTCAATACTCTGGCTTCAGGTTATCAAGATCATCCTGACTTACTACAAATGGTTCAACCTCATTGAATGTATCCGAAGTAGCCTGATAGAACTTCCATGTATCTAATTCGATACAAGTTAGGCGGCCCCATGATCTAGCGGGAATGGTGCTATCTGAATAGCTATTCTTGCTTGGATATGAATGATATGCACCAGTATCGATATTAGTTTGGCCAACAATAGTCATAGGCTTTTGTAATATTGTATGTCCAGAGATAACGTGCGACAATTCATCATTAAAGATCTTTGTAGCACCAATATAGCTAACAGTGCGAACTATTTTATCCCTATTAGATAAATCTGAGGTATAGAAGTTATAGTATATATTTCTATACCATAAGAATGCCTCGCCGTCACCGCGTTTTATAGTTGCCAGCATATTCACTTCTTCGGGAACTGTTAGTTCCATATCAGTAATCTTACCAACACCACTAGGTAATTCAGCATGTAGCACATGGAACTTCTTACCGGACTTAGTATTCACTGTAATAAGGAATGGTAGTTCCTCAACAAGTGGAATCAAGTCAATAAGCTGCATGGCCTCATCAGTTGGGATCATCTGTGATTCTGGATCCTTCATTGCCTTAAAATAGTTGTGGGCTTCTGCACCCCATTGCCCGCCATTCTGATACCAGTAGGCACCGCTCCAGCCGCCGCTGAACTTATCAATCATCATTTTCTCATGATTGGCGAGCACAGGATGAAACCATGGCTCACGTATTAGCTCTAAGCATTTAAGGCTATCGGGCCCACGGTCAACCATATCGCCAACAGAGATAATACGATCTTTGGTTGGATCAAAGTTGATACCTTTTAATAGGTTTTCAAATACACTGTAGGATCCGTGTAGATCCCCTATCACAAAATCGCGACCTACTGTATTTGCTTCTAATGTTTTTAATGGATTCTTCATTTCTTACCTTTGCGATTTCTACGCTCTATTTCTTTTCTATATTCTTTTGGAGATAGCTTTTGACCACCAATCCAATATTCTTTTGGATGCCCTGCGACATTGACTGCAGGACCATCCAATCTATGCAGTTTACCATCCTTATACCATACATAACTATTCTTGTGGCGATAGGCTGGACCATCCTCACGATGAAATTCACCATCTTTATACCATGCTTCAATGTCAAATTTTCTGCTGACATAAGCTGGACCATATATTCTATGGAGAACTTTCTTATTGCCTTCGGTCCCCGATTTGAAATATACTATATCCTTTAGACCCTCACCGTTACCCCACCAGTCTTGCCAGAGTTTACCTCTGGTATAATAATGTGGGCGCACCGGGTCCTGGAACTGACGGTCTATGGTCAGAGCTTCAAATAATGCATCCTGTGCTTCATCAATATTACTCATATTTAATAATACTACAACTAACGTTATCTGTCAAGTTGGGAACAAGTTTCCAAGAAAGCTTCAATACCACCTGCAAGTTTTACCACCATTGCATCCATTTCTGAAAATAATATTAGGCGGCGCGGCGTGAAAAAGTATGGATATTCCATTCTTGCCATACCGCGACGATGTCTCGATTTAAGCGTCTCCGGAATCTCAAATGAATACGCTGTAAAGATTTTCTTTACTGTCCTAAATCCTGTCAGCGATAATCTTAAGCCACTGGCATGGTGGAATAACAAATTGTTGAGTTCTCCATCATCAGTGGATTCATACTCTTCAAAAGTTTTTCTAATCTCAACAAAAATTGCTTCTTTGAGAGTTGTCATTCTGTATTTATAACAGCCAGCGAACAATACCGATTATGTTTATAAGAACAAAGTAATAATTCTGATAAACAATCACTTTCGGAGTATTGGTACCACGAAGAATATACGATGTCGCTACATTAGATGTTAGGAACAGTATATATGCCCAGCCACTAATTGGTAGATTTAGTGCAAGAAGCAATGATGCTAAAACTGCACCCCAGAAGGACATCTGTTCAAAAAATATTTTCATTACACTTATTATAACATAACATATTGAAACAAACAATGAAACCAAAATACTTAGATAAATACAAGAAACTGAAGGGACAATATGAATTTAAACGATGTTAAAGGCGTTGATTTTACCGGTAATAAGAAACTGGCAAGATTCAATGGCCGCATACTCCTATTGGGTTTCGGTGGCGTTGGACAAACAATGTTACCAATGATATTACGCCATCTTGCTATCGATCCACGCAAGGTTACCGTATTAGAGAAAGATAATCACTTAGAGCTATTTCATAAGAAATATGGACGCAGTGGTGTAAAGTACATCATAAAAGAAGTAGTTAAGGATAATATGGAAAACATATTATCACAGTTTGTTAAACAAGGAGATATGATTATCAATCTATCCCTAAACATAGATGGTATAGAAATTGTTACATGGTGTCTTGAACACGGCGTCCTTTATACAGATACTTCTATTGAACGTTGGCCAGATGAACCAGATGAAACTATCCCAAATATGGCTGATAGAACATTGTATATAACTCATTCAAAGATTCGAGCAGTTACAGAACCATGGAAGAATAAGGGACCCACAGCATTAGTTACAAATGGTGCTAATCCAGGACTTGTAAGTCAATTCACTAAAGCAGCTCTTCTGGATATAGCGAATGCAATGAATTTAGACTTTGACGTGCCACAATCAAGAGAAGAGTGGGCGACACTGATGATGAAAACAGGAACAAAAGTAGTTCACATCGCAGAAAGAGATACACAGGTAATAGATAAACCCAAGATGAAGGGTGAATTTGTTAATACATGGTCTTGCGAGGGTTTCTGGGCAGAGGGCAGAGCACCATCCGAATTAGGTTGGGGAACACACGAAAGGTCATCACCGGTAGATGGATATATACATAGGGAAGGTCCCGGTAATGCAGCGTATCTTAAATCGCCTGGCGTAGCGACACTTGCTAAATCTTGGGTACCAAAGGGTGGATCCTATAATGGCTTTGTTGTCCAACATAGTGAATCTGTAACGATGAGTGATTATTTTACGCTAACTAATCCCGATGGATACCCCTTATATAGGCCAACAGTCAATTATGTCTACTGTCCTTGCGATGCTGCACTTGCATCTGTACATGAGTTCCGCGGTAGAGAGCTTCGTATACAGGACAAGAAGCGTATAGTCAAGACAGAAATTGTAAGTGGGATAGACGAATTGGGTGTATTGTTATTAGGTCACGGAATGAATGGCTGGTGGTATGGATCCCAGATGAGCATACAGGAAGCAACAGCAGTAATGCCAGGAGAAGGCCCGACCACAATTCAGGTGGTAGCCAATATGCTTGCAGGTATAGTTTGGATGATACAGAACCCTAGGATGGGTTATGTAGAACCAGAAGATTTACCATTTGATTTCATTCTAAATCTAGCAATGCCTTTCTTAGGCACAATGGCAAGTGTTCCTACAACATGGACACCATTGGGTGATAGAAGTTCGCTATTCAAAGTCGATGTTGATCCGAGACATCCATGGCGCTTTGAAAACTTTAGGGTTATATCGTAATGAAAATAAAAGAAGCAATCCAAGAATCAATGATGTCCCATCTGTTACAATTATGTAAACAGGAACTTGAACTCGATGAGTTACCACCTATCAGTCTTATAGATGACGCACCAGCAATTAAGTCCGGTGATAAGAATTCATTTGGAGAGTTTGATGGATCTACCATCAATGTAGTAACTACAGGAAGACATCCATTAGATGTAATGAGAACCCTAGCACATGAATTATCTCATTGGAAGCAAAGGCTCGAAGGGCAAGAAATGGACGGTGAAGATGGTAGTGATACAGAAAATCAAGCCAACGCTCTTGCTGGTATCATTATGAGAAGGTTTGGTGAAAAGTATCCAGAATACTTTATAAACTCTTTACCTTAATCTTCAGATTCAGTAAGAACTTCTCCGCCAGTCAATTTAAACACTGAGAAATCAGTAGTCTTGAACATCTTATTTAATCTATCTGAAAGATTAAAGGCATGTCCTGAATTAGAAAAGCTTACCTTTTTATATTTTGGTCCCGGATAGGATACCAGATGGCTGAGCGTACGAAGATTTATAGGCTTGCCTTGATAAAATACAGCATAGATTGCGTCGGCATTAAGGACTTGTTCCGCCTTATACTGTTTGTTGACATTTTCTAAAAGTATGGTAGGTTTTGGTCTTGCCATGGTCGTATTCTCCAATAAGATATATACATATTTATCGAAAAACACACTTTTAATGGAGTTTTGAAATTGTAGATAAATAGTAAACTATGAAATTATACGAAATAATCAAAGAAGGTTATTGGAAAAATAAGCAAATCGACACGGATTTCGATAGAGTTCCAATGGATTTCAGTGTGATGGTAAATGGTAAGACATGGAAAAGAAATGGAGAACTCGTTCTTTTCAAAGATCATGCGGCAGCATTAAGAGCAGCAGATAAGATAACCGCTGATCGAAATATTACAACTCAGGTAGTTCCGTTAAAAAGAAGTTAATTTCTTTTAGTTTTCTTTATGCCTAAAGTAGCCACAGAAACTTTCTTCCTGTGTTCTGCTGACAAGGGTATTCCTGCTGTAATACCTACCATAATTCCTTCTTTCTTACCTTCTTGAAATTCATTTCGGGTTATGTGTATTACTTCACCCGTAATTACTAATTTAGCGGTAACAAATCCTTTAGTCGTTGCTACTAATTCTCCGGAAAGATATCTTTCATCTTTATTAGAAACTCTTAATGCATTTCCGTCTTTATCTTTAACTGTTACTGTATCTTTATGAATCTTTCCGCTTAGTTCAGCAAGTCTTAATAAGTCATCTTTATTGAGATTTAGGTGATTCTTTGCAATCATATGACATGCAAAATAATCTTTCTGTGCGTAGTGTATATTATAATGTTCTTGTGCAGAGATGCACATAAGATTTTCTATAGAACAATTATCTCTATTACCATCTTTATGATGGATATGATATTTTCTACCTATTTCATCAAAAGAAATAGGTCCATAATGATTCTCCCAAATTTTTTGGTAATCTTTCATTATGGACCTACAGGTGCCCACCGTCTACTATTCGAGTTATCTCGATGGGTGCATTGACAACCACTTGAGGTGGTTTTTCTTTTGGCTTCAATAAAATATCAATCTCATAGAGCAATTCTTTTGCTTCAGTAACAGTCATCCTATACTCTGTTACATTTCGTTGAACATTCTTTAATCGTGTTCTTAATCTTTCTATTTCAGACATTACTTAGATAAGTTCTTTTCTTTTCGATTTTTTGTTAATGAACTACGCATCTCCATTTCTGTCTTGAATGGACCTGCAAATTCATATGTTTCCAGTGTTGATAGTTTAGGACAGTATGCGGGCATCCAGTTCTTTGGAAAATGTAAGCAATAATATCCTGCACTATAATACACATCAGATGTCGCTTTTTTGCTAAAGAGTGGCAGCTTGTTGCCTTTGATAAGAACTTCATTAGGACCATCAAAGTCTACAGGATAACCATTGATAAAGTAATCCTTCTTGACAGAACTTTCTGCAGTGGGTTCCACTACATTTTCAAATACATCTTCATTGAAGAACTTATTTACTTCCTTTCGGTTAATAAATTGTTGCTTCTCTCCTTTAACCATTAATACATATTGATTACGGATTTCAGTTAGGAGTCCGATGCGATTGTCCTCGGTATCACCAATGACAAGCCAACTAGTTTCAGTAATAGGTTTGAGTTTTACAGACATATATTATTTCTCATTGTTATATTTATCTTTCAGCATTGGCATAAAAGCTGTAGAATTATCACCGATCTTCTTTAATGCCCATGTACCGCAGTATTTCATAAAGCCCATACCTATTTCTACAGAAGGAACATTCTTACGATCTGTTTCTTCTGCAATAATTTGCAAGCATTCAGTCTTTATGTCATCGGGTATAAGTGATAGGTCAATTAGACTACGATTGAATTTGTATCGCTCTAACACCTGTTGTTCTTTTTGATTGTGGTCAACCCACTTTTGCAGCATAAAGTTATTCCAAGCAAATCCTTTATTGGTATCATTGTGTGCTTCGCGGATTCCTACTTTTGTCTTGGTACTCTTTTCATGCACCCCCGGGTAAGCACTGAAAATATTGTCAGTCTTGTCACCTCGGATACACTTTAGGAATAGAGCATATTCATACCACTTATCCTCGCAGACGAAGTTAGGATCCTTCTTGCCAGCCGTTAGCTTGGCATCCGATTTAAGTACGAATGCAAGTCTATTTCCATCATCATCAAATACACCGTCTTGCCTGATCTGGATATCTTTTACAGGATCATACAGCATAACATTGGGAAATCTTAGTAACTGAAAGAAGTCTGAATCTGAACTAATAATAATATGCTTATCATCGGGATGGGCCTCAACAAAGACAGCAATCATATCATCTGCTTCGGCATTAAGATTTTGTAATACAGTTACATTAGTCTTCTTGTCCAAGTATTCTACAAAACTATCAAAGGCTTCCACAAGGATTCCATGATCTTCTTGCTCCTTTTGTGTCTGTTGAGCAAAGGCAGTTGGTCGGTTTCCCTTATAATCGGGATATACTTTCTTACGCCAGGAATGGCCTTCGATGTAGAAAACTGTATGTGTACCGTTCCACTTGGTATATTCTTTCTTCATACTGTTGAGTATCAGATGCAGGGCCATGCCTATCATGCTATCGATACCCAACGCTGGATTAGTCATTTTAATTTGACGGTAAAACAAGTTATGACCGTCAGTGTGGATAAAAGTGTGCATGTCTTATTATACTATAAATGGAGAAGATTGTCTATAGGGTTCGCTTGTGCTGCGACGTCGGGCCGCTTACACTTGAGCGATCTTGCGTTGAATCTGCGCCAGTAAGGCTTTATATTCAGCCGGGTGTGAACGCCAGTACATGGTGTGGGATTTCGCTGGCCTTTCGACATAGTGATCGAAAAGGATTCCTTGCCTACGAGATTGGATTCCATGTAATAGGCATCCAGGGCATGGAAAATAGTTTCGCATGGAAAGAGTATCACGTATAGACATCTTCTCTCCTCCTAGTCTGCGTTTCATCGCATAATAGGTTCGTTCCATTATCTGTAGCCTTTCTTCCCTGCGGGGAGACCTTTGGAGTCATCGCTCCAGCGTTTAACTGCATCTAAGTTGGCTTCTGAATCAGGTGTAAAGTTGCCTGTACCATCAAACTCTTCTAAGGCAATATTCCTGCATACTTCCATAAACCATTGATTAACAATAATGTCTGGTGTAGGACCTGTATATCCTGCTTCTCGAAGCTTATCAACAAACTGATCATTCCAATCAAGTTCGAAACTACCTTCGAGAGCAGTCTTACCACCAAAATCCATGCTAAGGCAATTAACCCACGGCTCATCCTTTAGTGTTGCTAAAGACTTTGCATATTCGAGTTCAGTAACCTTACCTTCTCTATGATCAAGTTCAAGTATAGCCAGTGCCTTCTGCTTCTCATCTTTGATCAGAGTAGTAAGATTTCTATGATAGGTAGATTCGGTTATGTGCTCATATTTTAGTTCAATATCCCATTTCTTCTTACGATAGGTATCCTTGTCGTAATCTTCTTGATTAATTTCAAGAAGTTTTAGATCTAGAACAGCACCACTCAGCTCATATTCGGCTCGCATAATTTCTCTAGTTTTTCCAGCTGTGCCCCAGGCTGCTGGCCACCACGAGAAAGGAATTATTTTGATTGATGCCATTCGG
>Ga0214248_1000115_pt1 | contig 38083 bp, 49 predicted proteins | sample TroBogypolimnion_10_FD_153086 | JGI IMG/M metagenome (GOLD analysis project Ga0214248, IMG submission 153086) | Freshwater microbial communities from Trout Bog Lake, WI - 15JUN2009 hypolimnion | ecosystem: Environmental > Aquatic > Freshwater > Lake > Hypolimnion/Profundal zone | place: Trout... | reverse complement strand
TCGTACTAGGTTGATTTTTCAACCACATGCCTTTACGGCTAATAGAGAATACGCACGTGAAGTTTAAAGTGTTTCATTTTAGATTTTACGAGGTGTACCTACCAAGAACATTTTATTGGCATCAAAATTAGATTGTTGCATGCATTGTTGTATTTCTTTAAAAAGATCAAGTTGATATGCCTTCATTACTTTTTTATCGTTCGAAATGTCGACAACATTTCCACTCTTGTATGCATTTAAATTTTGTACGAATGTGAGTTTTGAAACAAAGTTAGTTGAATATGTTTCAATTTGTTGGGAATCATTTACAACCATGCATCTATTTGCATTCAATCGCCCCATCATGCTTTCAAATTCACGAGTTTCAACACGCTTAATGGTGTCACGAGATTGAATCATTTCACTTTACATTACACCTCGTAAAAAATCTAAAATGAAACACTTAGATTTCCACGTGCGTATTCTCTATTAGCCGTAAAGGCATGCGGTTGACTTGTCAACCTTGGAACGTCAAACTTGTACAGTTAGGCTCTTCAACTAAAGAAAATTAGCCAATTCAAAAAAGATTGATTAATGTAAACCGTTTGAGAAACAACATAAAGATTACCTGTGAATATACAAATACAAGTCAGCACCATGAAGTTTTGCGAAAATTGTTTCAATATGTTGTACATCAACGTTTCGAATGACAATCTCAAGTACTATTGCAAGAACTGTGCCTTTTCCATCGAAGAGAGCTTTGCGACCAAAGCCGAGTGCATTTTGGACACCAACCACAACATCGACGAGGCCACAAATTATAAGCAGTACATGACGCGCTTCATCAAGTACGACCCCACCCTGCCGCGTGTGAGCAACATCGACTGCCCCAACGCCGAGTGCACACGGGACAAGAAAGAGGAAAACAAGGTCATCTATGTCAAGCACGACCACATCAACATGAAGTACATGTACTATTGCTGCCACTGCGAGCACTTTTGGCGATGACAATGTTTTTGTGGGGTTTGATTGTTGCTTTTATTCCCATTTCCTTTTTTGAATGTCATATAAGAGTTATTTGTCCCCAACCTTTAGAAATGGCTCCCTCTATCAAAGCTTACATTGTCCATGCGTCCTTTATGGACATCAGGAAGCAACACCTGAATACACTCGTGGAGATTTTCAAGAAGAACTCGATCGATTACGAGTATGTCGAGGGGTACGAGCCTGGTTCCATCACCCCCGTGGATATTCAGACTCTAGTGAATCTGTCAAAGGCAAACAATGGCGAGTTTTACGACAACCTGGTGCGCAACATGCATATCAACCAGATCAGCAATGCCATGAAGCACGGTATGGCCATCAAAAAGGCCGCAGCATCAGGCAGCGCATATGATTACTATCTCGTGATCGAGGATGATGTGCTCTATGGTGACGATGTGATTCAAAAGCTGAATGCCACGGTTGCCGCCATGGAAGCGGACAAGGATGTGGATCTGCTCTTCCTTGGCTTCCCGTCACTGGCACCCATCGAGGACAAGGACAAGATTGTGCTCAAGGCAACTAGCGAGTTTTACAAGATGTTCCCCTGCTGCGACTCGTACCTTATCAGGGCCGCTGATGCCCAAAAGATCGCCGATGTGTACTTTCCCATCAAGTTCATTACCAACTTTCAGCTGGCATATGTCGCGGACACGAACAAGTTCAAGACATCGATGGCAGTGCCCAATGTGTTCCTTGATGGCTCCAAGTATGGTGCATATCTCAGTGCCATCGACCCCAACAACAAGCTACTCTTCAATCCCGAGTTTATTCAGCTGGCCAATCTCCTCCAGAGCCAAAAGCCCGGGGCAGAAGATGAAAAAGCGATTGCGGCGGCGTTTGAGAACATCAAGTTCAAGAACCACCCGGATGTCATGCACATGCAGGCCATTTACGCCATTAGCAAGGGCGAGTACGCGAAAGCGGAGAAGCTGCTCGAGAGCATCTTTGAGATCTCGACCCAAAACGGGTGCATTGTCAACAACGAGACCGAGTTCCTTCGCACCTACATGAGGCTTTACAAGTTTATTCAAGAGTGAGTGTAGTTTTCTTGTTCTTGTTGGACTTTTTGTTCGCACTTGTTACTTGTTTATCATCCTTGCTTGCAATTGGTGCTGGCACAACTGTTTCTTTTTCTACAATGGGAATATTCTCAATTTCTGTTTTGACTATTTGAGAAGCATATACATCGTATGGACCCCAAAGCGCATCAGATGGCTTACCAACTACTTGACATGAATCCGTGATGACAATCTCAGAAACGCTAGTAGGGGGAGAGGAAGGCAAAGGCTGTTCAAATTTCTTTTCAAATGTTGCAAGCTTTTTGTTGACAATGGCTTCCAACTTGAGCGATAGCACTTGCTCTGTCACTTGCTTGGCATTTTTGACATCATCTATATGCTTTTCCACTTTGAATGCAAGCGCTCGCAGCTGGTCTTGTAATGTTTCTACATTGGCTATAGTAGGACCAACAGGGGCAGGGGTAATGGGTTTCTGTGCCTTGAAAGTATCAATGGCTTGAGATATTTCAGCCAGTTTTCCTTCCAACATTGCTTGACGAATCAGAATGTCCCTCAACACTTGTGCCATTATTACAAAAAATGATACATTTATCATGTACAATTTGGCGCACTATATATGAAATGTGAATAATCCTCCACACGTTCCTCCCTTGTTGTGTTGTGATTTGATCACAATTTAGCTAATATCGACAAAATAGAAGAAAAGTGCGACTAGGACTAGCATTAACCCCGCATATATCTTGCGCTCACCCTCGTAAAAGATGAGCGGATAATTGCGCAACGGCTGCTTTTCTATAAAGACCTCGCTGATAATAGCCTTCCACGTATTGGCAAACAGCATGGCAATTTCAAACATGGACTTGTTGTAAAGGACAGTCTCCTTGAACATGCTCGTGTTTTTTTGATTGGCAACACGACCTATGAGGTCGAGGACATTGGTTTCCTTGGCCATGAGTTGTTCGTAAATCGTCTCTTTTGTCGCATCCTCGTTTTTCAAATCGGCGAGAAGCTTTTTGTATTCAGAGTACGCCTGGTCAGTTGTGACATGGGATTGTGTTTGCACTTTTGATGCCATATTACATCAATGGCACAAACAAAAGCAAATAAATAGAGCGGGTTCTTAGCCCTATATGGCGTCCACGATCTCAACATGGCCCAACATGTGTCGGCGGCAACATATCTTGGTAATACCCAGGTCAGTCATGATCTTGCCCTTGGCGTCAGAGTCGAAATTCTTGTGGAGCGAGGGGTTCTTCTTACCACCGTTCTCTAACTTGGCCACTTCCTTTTCAAACGCCTCCCACTTGTTGCCAATGACCTTGCCACACGTAAAGCACCTCACCGGAATGATCATGCTGCTCTTTAGGTTTTATAAATATTTATATCTTTATACTGACGTTCTTTACGTTTATTACAATTATCAGTTTTTGCAATATCTGTGTAAAGAAAAGTAAAACATGTTGGTCTTGTTGGCTGTATGTGCATTTGTGGCCATGATCATGTACAAACTGGTGGGTCTTCAACTGTATTGGATATTGGCCATGGTGGCAGTAGCCTATCTCTACTGGTCTAGTGGCGGCGAAAGGATCAAGAAACAAACCAAGTCGTCAGACGCCATTGTCGAGTTCATGCGCCATGATGCCCAATTGGTGTCGCTCCTCGATCAAGTTGCTTTTTTGAAAAAGCGGGATCAGTGGACGTGGACCCAATTAAATGATAATGTGTATCGTTATATCGGGCTCTACCTGGAATGTTTTACAAGCGAAGCAAATGATTCTTTTTCCAAAATGGTTGACCTGCGGCGCGAGATTCTCAACATGCTTTCGTATATTACCATTTCAGGAATAGATGTTCCTGAAAAGACAATTGTAGGATTCGGAGAGTGTACTTGGAAGTACGTACAAGTCATCATTGTCAAGTACGATTTGCCATATACCTATCCCGTGGCGGCCAATACGGCGGACCCACGGGACATCTACTAAATACCTCTGACACGTTTGTCCGGGACAACTCTAAATGTACCAGATTTAAATGATGCCCGGACTCATTGACCACCAAGACATTGCCAAACACATCAATGTGGCAAGATATAACACGTACATGACAGAGTGTGGCAAACACCAAGTATTCGACACGTTTTGCTATAAATGTTATAAAGATTTGGGTTATGCTTATGGGGAAAATACTTTCGAGGATCAAGTCATTCGACTGCTGCTTTTCAAATACTATTTTGCCTTTGCATTGTAATTTATTTGCTTTTTGTAAATAAATGGAACGCGATTTTAAACAATTTTTTGATTCATTTGCAACCGAGGTACAAGTTAAGAAAGGTGGCGGCCGCCATTATACGCTATTCAATGGATCCGGTGGCGATCCAAGTCTAACCCTGCCTGCTGCCACTCTTGATGGACCGGCAGCAAACATGTCGAGCAGTATGGCGACCCATTTTGCCCAACCCCTTACGGCATACATACCCGAGACAAATGTCATGGAGTTTCCTGCCGACATGTATGGTCACTTTAACCCCCTGTTGACAAATGGCGCCGCTGGTGGCGGTAGACGTTGCAAAAATAAAAAGTTAGTATAAGAAGCAAGGTCGTCATGGTACTCGACACTTATTTTTCCAACAATAAATATTTTATAAGCAAGCATCATCTTGACTCGTACAATCAATTTATTAATTCGACAATTGATACTGTCATTCAGAGCATGAACCCATTTACGATTATTAAAAAGAACGAGCAAGGAAGGCTCAAGCACAACATCGACGTCACAATTGGCTCCCCTACGTTTGTTGATACACTCAAGCTGCTGCCAAACGAATGCCGTATTCAAAACAAGTCCTACGTATACGCGATGCATGCTGATGTTACCATATCTATTACGGAGAATATGGGAACAAAGTTGCAGGTGCACAAGCCGAAAGTGCTAAAAGATGTATTCATGTGCCATATTCCAGTCATGCTGCACTCACAAATGTGCAAATTGTATGGGGCCGCGGATATTCGCAAGACAGGAGAGTGCCAGTTCGACCAGGGTGGCTATTTTGTCATCGATGGCAAGGAGAAAGTTATCGTGGCCCAAGAACGCAATGTCAACAACCGCCTATTTGTCTCGAGCGCCCGTGACGACACTTACGCTTTCCAGGCCTTTATGAGATGCACTTCGGAAACGGATTCCGTATTCCCCAAGACACTATGGTTATACATCACTCACAAGGGTCAAGTCCATGTCAAAGTGCCCCATATTAGTGTTGTCGTTTCGCTATTTGTTCTTTTCCGTGCCCTGGGTATTGAGAGTGACCTTGCTATTATCAAACTCATTGTCCACGACTACGAAACAGCGAATGGGAGAAAACTCCTCGACTATCTCCGCCCCAGTGTTATTGAAGGGAGCATCCTCTTTGGTCAGACAGAGGCCCTGGCATTCATTCAACCCCACACGGATTTCAAAACGATTGAAAATGTTTTGCATGTATTCTTCGAGGACTTTTTCCCAAATGTACCCTCATCCCTCTCTGACAAGGCCAAGATCTTGGGTGAGACGGTTCGCCATTTAATCGAGGTGGGCAGTGGCCTACGTCAAGAATCGGATCGTGACAACTATATTGCCAAACGTGTTGGCATCTCTGGCTTTCTTTTGGGGGATATTTTCAAAGATTTCTACAATAATTTCCGAGTCGAGACCATGAAAAAGATTGATAACAAGTACGAGTTTGGTGCCAATCTCGACAACATTATGAATCTGATCAACGAACACAACAAGGCCGAGATCTTTGGAGCCTCTGAAAAGTTCCAGTTTGGACTTGTCAAATCGCTCAAGGGCAACTGGGGCCTGCTAAACGATAGCACTAAGCAAGGCATTGTCCAAGATCTGAACCGCATTTCCTACATGGGTTTCATATCTCACTTGCGCCGTGTCAATGCCCCTATGGATACCTCGATCAAGATCAGGTCTCCACATCAGCTCGAGACCTCTCAATATGGCATGATGTGTCCCTGCGAGAGTCCGGATGGCGCGAGCATTGGCCTACTGAAGAACATGGCTGTACTCTGCAACATTTCTTTCAGTGTGTCGTTCAAGATTATGCTTGCCGCTATTGAAAAGTATTTTGAAATTGTAAAACTGATAGATGTGGAATATGATATGATGAGCAATCTTGATGCCACAAAACTATGCATCAATAACAACTGGTTGGGCATTGTATACAAGCCTGCAGAGATTGTTGAGTATATACGTATGCTAAGGCGTGGTGGGTTTATCAATGTGCTCATATCAGTGTCATGGAACATTCCCGAGAGGCGGATTAATGTGTTGACCGAGGCAGGGCGTTGTTGCCGCCCCCTATATATTGTCAAGGATGGCTCTCTTGTTTACAAAGCAAGCCGAGATGGGTCAAAGACGTGGCGGGAGCTTTTAATTGGCGACAGTGGCCTTGATAATGAATATCATGAATCGTTTATTGATCCGGGTCTACGTGATGCAAAAAGCACAGGAGGTGTGATCGAGTTCCTCGACGTTGAAGAGACCAACTGCTCCCTGATTGCCATGACAGAAGCCGAAATCACCCCCGAGACGACCCATTGTGAAATTCATCCGTCGACCATATTCAGTGTTTATAGCTCGACCATTCCCTTTTCCAATCACAACCAGGCACCGCGTAACATCTTTTCGGGGGCCCAAGGCAAGCAGGCCATTGGTGTATATTCCACCAGTTTCAACAATCGCATCGATACCATGTCCTATCTTCTTCACTATCCCCAGCGGCCCATTGTGACAACAAAATATATGGATTATCTCAATGCCAACTCGCTCCCCAATGGCGAAAACCTGATTGTGGCAATATCCACATGTTTTGGCTACAACCAAGAAGACTCGATCGCCATCAATGCGGCCTCTGTTCAACGCGGCATGTTTAATCTGACGTATTTCAAATCCTATATTTCAGAAGAGATTAGAGATGAAAAGAAAGGTATTGAAGTATTGTTTGCGAATCCCAACGTTCTGAAAGTGACCCGGGATGTGAAACTCACCAAGTTTGCCGATTATAGCAAGCTAGATGAAAACGGAATGCCCCTTCTCGAATCTTACATGGACGAGGGCGATTGTATCATTGGCAAATGCCTGAAAAAGACGGATATTAAACTCCTTGGTAATCCCGAAAAAGACATTTACGTGGCTCAAGAAGAATCCGTGTCATACGAGAGCAAATGCGAGATCGTGGACAAGACTACGGTCGGCTTTGTTGACAAGTTGGTCATGTTTGAAAACGAAAACAAGGAAAAGATTGCCAAGATCCGGATGCGTAAAGTCAGAAGTCCCGAACTCGGCGACAAGATGGCGTGCTATTCGGCAGATACCGAAGTGCTCACATCACGTGGCTGGATAGGATGGGATGAGCTCACCATTAATGACTTGGTCGCATCCTTGACACCTGAATTTGCATTGACCTATGTGAAACCCAGTCAGCTATATCACTATGACTTTGATGGTAATATGCGCTATTTTACCAGCGACCACATGGATTTCTTGGTGACCCCTAATCACAACATGTTTGTGGGCTATCCCAAGACGAATCATTTTGATTATATTCGGGCTGATGAGATTGGCGACCTCACCACGTCTAGTACGACACCACCTGCATACATGTTGGCCAAGAGCTCATATGCATCTTCCTTTAATAATATCGAAGTGACCAAAGACCTTGTGCTGGTAGGCCTGCTTCATCGTTACGGCGTTCAGAACACCAAGACAGACGAGATTTTTTTTGATGTCCAACATGTAAATAAACTGAAAAGGTTTCATATTAGATTTACAGAAAATGAAAGTGATAGCGGTAGCGTTGGTGTAGTTAACGAAAAATATGTCAAGATATGGCCATCGGAATTTGCTAAAAGGGAAATATACTATGCCATGATGGTTGCCTTGTATGATAGCCCGTGCAATAGGCGACTGCCCGAGTTTGTTTGGACATTGTCGCCCCGCTGTTGCAAAACACTCTTGTACACGATCTTGGACGACCAGACCATTGTGCACAACTCTGAATGCTCCATTATCGATATCCAACAACTAGCACTTCATGCATTACACAGTGCCACATATCGCGGATCTAATGTCACACTTGATTACGAGAACTTTCCACTTATCGAGGCAAAGAATACGACGGTGCCCTACTCGGGACGTGTCTACTGTTGTGAGGTGCCGCAGGGAGTGGTTTATGTGAGACGCCATGGAAAGGCGGCATTCTGTGGCAATTCGCGCCATGGTCAAAAAGGAGTTGTGGGGGCCATCTTTCCGCCAGAAATGATGCCGTTTACCAAGGACGGGCTCGTGCCAGATATTGTAATTAACCCTCATGCGTTCCCCACGCGCATGACCATTGGGCACCTTATCGAGTGTATCTTGGCCAAGTCAGGAGCAGCAGGTGGATTCTATGCAGACGGCACGGCATTCGAGGATCAGGACTGGAAGGACATGAGCAGCGCACTAGAAGCCCATGGACTCGACAAAAACGCGGATGAGATCATGTACAATGGCGTGACAGGCGATCAGATGGCATGCGAGATTTTTATTGGCCCAACTTATTATTATAGGATGAAGCACATGGTAGCAGACAAGATCAACTCGCGAGAGACTGGTCAAATGGTGGGTATGACCCATCAACCCACAAAGGGACGAAGTAATGGGGGAGGACTGAGAGTGGGCGAGATGGAAACAAACGTTCTGATCTCTCATGGTCTGTCTGCGTTTACAAAAGAATCAATGATGGAGCGTTCAGACAAGTACCAAGTGTGTGTGTCCAAGGCAACAGGAATGATCATCCCTGTGAATGCGGCACAAAAGATCGTGCCCGAACCGTATAGCACTATTAAAATGCCGTATGCTGCGAAGCAACTCATATACGAGCTGGAAACCATGAGCATAGGGACTCGGCTTGATGTGTTGCCCGAGGATGATTTCGATGACGAGGACTTTGAAGACAGTGACAGTGACGAGAAAGGAAAAGACGTGGTAGTGGGAGAGATGCCAATATTCATGGGCGATGACGAATGATGTGTTTTCAGAAAGAGTTCGGCCAAAAAAGGTGGTAAATATTGTTGCATGATGCAAGATGATGGGCGCAGATACTGATGCATCTCGAGAGGTAATCAGAGGTTTGACCAGGGACGGTGTCGCATGTAGATGTGTGCCGTCTGGAATGTGTCATTCGCACACCCTGCTCGGCTGTCCTCATCGCCATTTCTATAATGGTCACGTTTGGACGTGCGACTTCAGGGTCAACACTGGTGTCAAGGAATTTAGTCCAAGTGAGCAAACTCAAAACGGTATAAAAGGAAAATATAAATATTAATGACAAATGGAGCTTCATATTATGCAAGTTGCTGCACTGAGTATTGGTGCAATTGTGACAGGAGTCATGTATGGAAGCAACATTTATTTGAGTAATCGCGTGCTTTTTGCAGGAAACGTATTTTTTACAGTGTGGAATTGTATTGGATTGATTGTGCGTATGCAAGATCAACTGCATTGACCCCGAACAACTTATCGCTGGTCTTGTATGAAGTCACATCATGGTGAAAATAGCCAAGTGTCGAATTGCAACGTAGATAGATGATCAAGATGCACTATGTCTCCATCACTGCGCCACACAGTGCCCCTCATGTTGCCCTTGAGCACGATGAGTGTGCTGAACGCGCATCCGCCGCAACCGACATGCCGTCCTCCAAGCGTCGGTAATTGTCGTCGTCTTCTTGATCCCCCATATCCATCAAAACATTTGTCTCCGATAGGGATGTCACACGTCCCGATATCTGTTTCAGTCAGATCGAATACCACCGGGTAGTTGTATATGTAAAGCTCGCGCGAGACACGTGTATCCGTATCTCTCGCCATAAGGCCTAGAGGGTGTGTAACCGTCTAGGCCCTTTGCAAACCATTGTTTTTTCGCTGCATAGTGCTTGTGAACAGAAGCACACCTGATCTGTTTCATTTCTTCGGAATCCGGCGGGTAGCCGCGGGCGTCAAAGTTGCCCGTTTGGTCATTTTGCGTGACATACAACACCCACCCTGGGATGTCCTTGAACTGTGTGCCAGACCTGGCCATAGTTTGCAGGGTGCCATCATGCTCGCGGAGCTGATTCAGTGTCATCATCTTGTTTTATGTATTGTCATATAGATCCCTTTTATGTAAGCCTTTGCCATCTTTTTAGGGAATAATTTCAAAACTATTATGGAAAACTGTAAAGGAATTTGAAAGTAATTAAAAGGTGAAACATGTAATTACTTTTTTTCCCTATCCGTATTGGTATTGCTAATGGGTTTTTTGTTAGGTACAAGGTCGAGAGGAAGGGCAGTAGGCGATTCATAGGTGAGCTCGCAAATGTACTTGCGAATTTCCTCGCCATGCGCGCGCTGCCTATCTATAACTACTTCGAGATTGGCAATCATCATCGAGTCATTAACATACGTCGTCTTGAGATTTTGCAGACCACCTTGAGCCCCCTCCATCTCGTCATGTATTCGCTGAATCGTCCATGTATTGATCTCGTCCTTGGTTGTCGAGTTCATGAGGGCTCGTGTAATCTTCATGGCATTGTTGATCGTATTCTTCGCATGCATCAAGGTCATGTCGCGCGAGTCACCGTTGAAGAACCTCCAGAATCCTTGGGCCTTGACAGACGACTCGATACACAATTGGCCCTTGCGTATACACAGCTTGCCGTTCTTTGGGACCATGCCGATGATTTTCAAACTCGCAATTGTGGAATCTACAAAGTCTTCGGTTGTCATGTTTTTACTCTTGAAACTATTTTAATCCAGGCAGGGCAGGGCAGCACTATTATTTTGCTTCAAAAATAATCTTTATGTTGTTTTCGAGTATTTTTTCTTTTCTTCATCAAAATCACTCATTCGTACATCTGTAGCATATAGTAGTTTATTTGTATGACCATTATTATTTTTAAATCCATAAAATTTATATCTTTTATCACCTAGCTTGATATAATTTACAAAAATACCAGATGTTTTCCAATCTTTATAACCATTTTGAATAAATCGTGGATCATCGATATGTTCAAAACCAAATATTAAAAGTACATCTTGTTCAAAATCATTCAACAAATAATTAATGTTTTTATATTGAAAATCTTTTGTCAAATTCGGTTCAGTAATTTTTATTTGCATATATTTTTGAAATTGTTTGATTTCATCTACTTGTTTTAGTATATCTTGAGTAGTAATATCATCTCTTGCATGCATAATTATGAATTGTTTAAAACACGGTAGTGTATATGGGATTTTGGTTTGAATATCTCACTACCTCGCCACCTGGGTAATAGTTTAAATCGTTTGTAATTACATAAATTCCATCCAGTTATTTTTCTTTCGGTGTTGTTGTTAAATATTTCATTAGGGTGCATTGGATCTATAGTTGGAATATTTACATATGTCCATAAGTTTGTCAAATCTAAAACATTATAATCCTGAAATTTAGCATTCTTTAAATATTTTTTTACATATCTATTTATTTCATTTTTAATAATACATGATTTGTGTTTTGAAAAGAAATTTATTTGTGTACTTGTAGATTTTATTAATTTTGTAAGTTGCTCTAAATATAGTTTTGAGATTTTTCGATCACCTACCATTTCTTTAGATGAATCAACTCTTTCTGAAATCCTATTAGCATTTGTATTTTCAATAAGTGTGTTAATTTCCATAGTTATAAACGTCTCATACAAAAATAAGTTTTGAACACCCTTGAAATCAATGTCAAGTTGAAAAATAAATTTCTTCGATCATGCCGATGATTTTCAAACTCGCAATTGTGGAATCCACAAAGTATTTTATTTAGATTTTCTAGGTTTTAGGGTTTATTTTCTAGGTTTTCGTAAAATCGTAAAAACAGCCGGCCTCGTTCTAGATCAATTTTTTTACAAAACTCAGCATCGAGCCTGGGGCCTATGTCTCAAAGTTGAGGGCAATGAGATAGATATAAGGGAATGCCGCGATGTTTTATGTGTATCAAGCTCTATACAACCAAGATGCATGTTTGACTACGAGTTTTCGTGCTATGCAAGCAAGCGAACCCAATTGATTCTCGTTCCAGTTCCCGATGGGACAGGAGGTCAAGAGACTCTAGCTGATCATGTGATGATGATGGTGGACCAGGCATATCCATTTGGCCCATGCACAGTATAAAGTGTAAACAGATTTTTGTAACTGTCCCAATCACCAAATGCAATATGGTGTATCCTGATTTGCCAATTCACTTTGTTTCCAATATATTGTTTGATGCAGACCTGGCGATTGACACTCGGCGATGCGCCCTGCGACTCAACTATACGGATGCACACTCGACGCTCACCAAGTTGTTCAAGGGCGTATACCCGCTCTGCGTGCTTGACTCTTTCAAATAGGAAATTGCTAATGTTTTATGGAAAATAATTTCGGATGACTGTATAAAATGAACCAAGTACTTGACGGCATCACAGTCCTGAGTAGACGCACCATCCACCTACATCGGGATATTCACAATATAAATGCAATTGGCGACTACAAGTGGTCCTGCCGTTCCAATGATTTTTGTGGATGGGTAAAATGTGACGGAAGATCGGTTGATATTGATGAACATTGTCACTTGTACAATATTATTGGGACCACCTTTGGATCTAACTCGGATACGACATTCAATCTTCCTGATTTTCAAGGTCGTGTCATGGGGGCAGTTTCCTCATCACATGGTTTTGGCACTTTTATAGGAGAAGAAACTCACACTCTGGACGTGACTCAAATACCATCGCATACTCACAGTGGCACAACGAATTCCGCAGGGTCACATGCACACAATATTACCGATCCTGGACACACCCACTCGCAAACCACCATAAATGACGATTTCAATGGCAGCGGGGGCAATCCTCCAGGGTTTGTAGGAGACAGTACAGGTACACGTACATGGAACAATATCAATTCATCTACAACTGGCATCAGTGTCAACAATAATGGTGATCACACACTCATTTCAGACTGGGAATACTGGAGGTGGTTTGGCCCATAACAATATGCAACCGACATTGTTTGCGGGAAATGTGTTTATTTATTCAGGACACTACTTTTAGGAAATCAAAAATATAAATATAATTAGAAAATCAAAAATATAAATTGTTCTTTTTATTTGCTTGCCAAAAACTTGGTAAACATGTCCACAGACACGACACCCTTCAAGATGTCCTCTTGCATCGAGATGACCATTTGCGGCGACAAGCTAAAAATGTCAGTGTTGAACCTGGACGTGGTGGTAGGGGCGTCCGTATAAAAGTGCGCCACCATCCAGCACGCAGCCTCGTCCCTGTTCTTTTCACGGTGCTCATCCAAGACCTTGGAGATCTCCATGTCTTTAATGTACAACTCACCAAAGGTGTAGATGTGCGAAAAGATCAGTGTGAATCCAACCTTGGCTGGGTCGCCCGTGAGGTTGCGGCGCAGCATCATGACGATAACGTTCTGCTGGGGGTCAAAAGAGGTCATTGTTGTCGTGGCAGCGTACAACAAGTCCATGCCCATCCGCTTTTCCTTCCACCACTCACGCTGAACTGCTGTCGAGTCCTCGTCCTTGATTGCCTTGCACTCGGCCTTGTGCTTGGCCCACGCATCCTGGCTGCACTTTCGGTCGCAGTAGAACGCCACATTGCAGCCCTTGCACTTGTGCACCTTGCCATAGCGGCCGCAGTGATCACACTGTTGCCCAAGCGTGTGGGGCAGGACGAGGCCAAGCGGGTCACAGTCTCCCAAGTGCTTGGCACAGTGTGCAATGCTACACACCTTTGAGCAATAGTAGACTTGCTTGCAGGCCATGCAGCCCATTTCCACACCCGGCTCGTGGCACATTTCGCAGAGCACCCGGGAGGTGTCCTTGATCCACGCCATTTCGTTGTATACAATTCATTACAAATTGGAATAATCAAATTTCTAGGACTTGCAAAAAAAGTAAATATAAATGCGTAAATCAAATCATAGCCCCACAATATATTTCAACCATTTTGTTAGGATTCCGTGTCCTTTGCAACTGGACATAATGCTCGACAAAGGGCAACGTGTTTGCGTAATCATCGTATGTGATGGGCTTTAGAGTAGGGAATTCGTTGGCATAGATCTTGTCAACCATGTCATGCAATACATCATTTGAAAGTTGGTTGTTGATGTCAAGCGCTTGTACACGGTTTGCTATATTTTCCTTGTTGGTTGTCATATATTTTTTATGATTTGCTTTTTTAAAAGTATAATTCCACCCAGGGCCAAATATTTCCTGGACAGTGGTGTACAAGATATTGGTTCCCTTGATGAGCTTTTTAAAGAGTGGCAGCCGTCCTACTTTGATGCCCATGAACATGGAATAGCCGTCCACAATATAGATCGTCTTGGTTGCTTCGTGTATGATGATGTTGCACACCAGGGTGGCCAATAGGCAGATGAAGTGTTGGCTAAAACTGCACACGAGCCTGCTGCGCGTCTTGTCTATGACGAAAATGACATCATTGTGGACATTGGGCTCGTTGTCCTTGTAGGGAATGTTGAGAATGCCCAGGATCTTGGTGTCATTCGGGTAGTCCCTTGAATAATCAAACGGACTTGCTTCCGCCATTCTTGCAATATGAAATAAATACAAGATTTATCATCTTTTATGCCGGATAGTACACTCAACCCAGTGAATAATGGAACACCTAAATGTTCATAAAATTCAATGAGTTATGTGTATGCCCTTTTACGGGCCTCGACCTGCTGTTTTGAGCAGGGAGTTTCAGTGATGCGGATAGTGAGCCCACATCGCGATGTCCTTCATAGTTTCCAGACCTAATAAAGGTTTGAAGGTTTCATCCTGTTGATCCTTGGTCCATTGAAGGACATGCCGCACTGAAGCGATCGCCAGGAGATAACTACCATGTTATAATGCAAGTGGCATAAATAATCCTTATATAGGTGTTCCATTATTCACTTGTCAGAGTGTAAAAAGTAAATGAGGTGAGCTTGCTCCCTCATTGATAATGAATATACAAAGGAACGCCGATGAGAGGGCGAGCTCGCATTAGATGGCCAAAGAGACAACCAGGTCTTCCCGGACGTACATCTTGTACTTGGTCACAAGGGCGACGTGCTTCTTGTAGTCGGCAATCGTACTGGCCTTGAAGCCAGAGCCCATGTCCTGTGCCGCGATCATCTCGTACATCTCGGCACACAAGACGCCCTTGGGGTCCATGGCCTTGGCACGCTTCACACACCGCCGCATCATGCGCTTCTGGTGGTTGGCCTTGAAGCCAAAGTGCATGTGCCACTTGCTCCCGAAAAAGTCTTCGAGGAACGGGTCCATGTTGTACTCCCGTGTTGCCTTTTTGATGTAGCGGAAGCCACCAAGCTTGATCTCGTCTTCAGATAGGTCGTACGACTCGTAAAACAGGTTTTTGAAGTAGATGATCTTGTGGGCCCGGTCGATGATGACCCTTGCGTGAATGCGGAGCGACCACGTGTCCACCTGCACCTCTTTGACGAGTGTGCCTGACTTTTGGTCGGCCTCCAACAAAAAGGTTGTCATGCCAACGTCTGGCACGTCGTTGATCACCTGGTCCTTTTTGAAAAAGAACATGGTGCTGCCTGTAACGTAGTTGCAATCTGCAGAGTGCCCGAGGAACTGGGAGATGTTCTGCATTTCGATGCCACAACCAATATATTACAATAATCATTTTTTGGGAAATTCTTTATACTTGGAAAGAGAGAGAAAAACTTAATAAAATGGTCGAAAAAAATCAAAACTTATGTTGCCAAATGATCAAATATACATAAGTCTGCGGCTTATATTTTCATCGTCTTTGCTCTCGGGTATAAACTCGTCTACATGTTTGGCTGTAATGATGATGGTAGGTGTTTCAACGGTTGTGGGTTCCTTTGCTAATAGACGCTCCAAATTGATATTGCTTATAATGTCATGAAGCGCCCGTTTCAGGTTGCGCACTCCTTGTTCCTTGTCCACCTTTTTAATAATTTGTTTTATGATTTCATCTGAAAAGGTCATTTGGGTTGGTGCAAATCCAAACTCTTTTAGGATGCTGGCAATCATGTGTCGCTTGCAGATTTCGAGTTTATCCTTGATGTCATAGCCTGATGTCTTGATCTTGACCATGCGATCTTTCAATACGGGGTGAATTGCCGACTCGTCGTTGTAGCTAAATATAATGAGCGATCTAGACAGATCAAATTCTAAATTAGAAAAATACTTGTCATGAAAGCGCTCGTTTTGTGTTGCATCTGTCATGTGGATCAAAACGCTGACTATTTCTTCACCATGCTTGGTGGCACTAACCTTGTCTAGCTCGTCAAAAAAGAATACAGGATTCATGCACCCACAGTTCATCAAGATATCTACAATGCGCCCCCAGGTAGATCCCTCGTATGTATAGCCATGCCCTACTAGATAGGACCCGTCGCTCACCCCGCCCAACGGCACAAACGCAAAGGGCAGGCCCAATACATTGCATATGGCATCTTTGATCAACGTCGTCTTGCCCACTCCCATGGCCCCCTGTATGCCTATCACAAGACCCTTGGATTCTGTATTGACTAGCCATTGAGCGAGAAGTCTGATTATCTGGTCTTTGGCTTTCGAGTGACCATATACACGAGAGTCCATAGTACCCTTGATATTTTGTATAAACTCTGCGGCACTATCCGCTTCACTAGCACCAAGCTTTTTATAAACACCAAATGGAATTTTACACAGGTTTTTAATATAGTGCGATATCTTGTGGTGCTCCCCGCAGCCCGCTGTAAGCGAGTTGAGCTCGTCCAACTTTTGCATAGCAACGCTTTTGATCTTGTCATCTATATCCGACTTGAGGATCTTGAAGCGATACGGAATAGTCACATTGTTCATATCACTCATGCGGTCTTCAAGGTTGGCGATCATGTGCTTTTCCTCGACTGGCAAATCCTGGTAATAGTTTGACTCTTCTTCAGTATAGAACTCTTCTTGCTTGTTTCGCACCTTGAGCCGTCGTCGTTTCTTGGGAGATTCGTCGTTTTGGCGTTTTGTCATTCTATTCTAGTGGCAGAATTCTTTAAAAATAGCTTTGACGCGGCGGTATATAAAGGTAGTGATCATGTTTTTCAACAATCATGGATTTATGGCGCGAAACCTTGTGGGAAAGTGTTGTGTGCCCATCGGATCAACTCAACATGTCAGATGTCCCGTTGCATATGTTTGGCCAAAACGGACCGAAACTGATTACCAAGTATCACGAGGGCGACTACATGGATTCATCATTTTCGTTATTTTATTTCCAAGATTTTTGGTTTACCCTATATGTAGAATGCGGGTCTTGCAATGGCGTAGAAGGTTGGTTGTATGAAAGTGCCGAGAGTCACCACGCGATTCTACGACATATAGTGGATGGTATCGAGCCCCAAGAAAACGTGTGGCAAGTTGCTTCCTTTGAATATGGGAAAAACGAATGGATGGATAAACTAGCGCTTGTCATGAAGGAACACAACTGTTTTGCGCGATTTGAAATAGAGTGTGCTAGCCGTCGTGAGCAGTTGATCATTAAAAATCAAAAACTTTTATTGGAACAAGAGAGACAAGAGCTTGCTAAAAAGGCTGCCGTGGCTGAACGTCTTGGCAAAGCCGAACTTGAACGGATTCAAGAAATCAAAGAGCTTCTTGTCGATGTCGACGCATTCTTTGAAGCAGGAGAAGCTGGCGACCCTTTCTTTCATGAAAAGATAGCGGCAAAAGGGCGTTTGCGTAGTTATTGCATTCAAGAAATCGCCAAGTACAATTTGCTATATGCAACTGAATATATAAAGATTTCCGTTTGATTTGTATGATATTGGTCATGCATTGCACACACAGCAAACCAATGGTTGGTGTTCATTCATCTAGGGGCTGTAGCACCAGAAGGACTCTCGTGAATGCGTTTCCCCATTCCAACAGGGATTTTGACACAATACGAGATGTCACATCAGTGGTCCGAGTGATGACAGATGGCCTCGCTGTGTTTACATTCATGTATTGTGGCCTCAACTGGATCACCTATCGACGCATTGCAGCAGCGACTGAAATGAAAAGGCTCCAAGATGAAAAGAAAAACAAGAAGAAATAATCAAATATTCACGAGGCACAATTTACACATCATAGTCGGTGTCAATTTTCACAGCAAGGTCAATGTAGCATCTCTTGCCACTGCCGTGAAAGGTGTACTCGAACTTGTCTTGAGGCGGTGATGTGCCTTTGAAAGCGTCGTGTGTGAGCACATTGATCTCTGACTCGGACATCCACTGCATTGAAGAGAGGACTCGCACTTCCTTGGCATAGGGTATCATGGCCTTGACCTGAAAGTACTCGATGATTTTTGTCTCGTCAATGATGGTCTCGTCAGGGCCCTCGTAGTCGATGTCATAGGATGTAAATGCTTGTAGGTATGCGATGTCAAAGTCAGGGTCACTGCCTATTGTGAAGCTACCAAAGTGGATCTTGTGGTGGTATTTCCAGATCTTGGCCTCGAGGGCCACGTACACGATGTTACCTTCACGGTGCTCGAGGCGCTGGTAGGTCTCGGTGCGGTCCTTGCCACCTCCGGGGTACTTGTAGCAAGACGCGGGGATTTGGACTGTGACATACTCGCACATGATTTTAACTTTTGAACAACTATTTGGCAAATTTATAGTTTTCAAATTTTCAACAAGTATTATTTTTATATGTTTTATATCGGCAATAGTGAATTAAATCCTATGTTTTTGTTGAAAGAGTACACCACGAGAAATTAAACGATTACAGAAAATCCACATCATCAAAATATTCTAATGAAAAAGTATGCCAATATGTCGTCTACTGATTCTTTCCCTAATCTTAATGTTGCACCCACTCCTACGTCGGATGTCACGCTTGCTCCCATTGTTCCTGATGTCGTAGCCACTCCCATTCCTGATGTCACGCCTGCTCCCATTGTTCCTGATGTGACACCCACCCCTATTCTTGATGTGACACCCACTCCTATTCCTGATGTCACGCCTGCTCCTATTCCTGATGTCACGCCTGCTCCCATTGTTCCTGATGTGACACCCACCCCTATTCCCGATGTCACACCCACTCCTACTCTTGATGTGACACCCACCCCTATTCTTGATGTCACGCCTGCTCCCATTGTTCCTGATGTGACACCCACCCCTATTCCTGATGTCACGCCTGCTCCCATTGTTCCTGATGTCGTAGCCACTCCCATTGTTCCTGATGTCACACAAATGAACGACATAGCTGATTCCAACGCCAAAATACTTTTAATTGTCAACAGATTGTCAAGGTACCCGTATACAAACCATTTTTCAACAAATGAAAAACTACACATGTGTAGGAACTTTATTATTTCCATTATCTTGTCTGAATTCAATCTTTCGTCAGATGCGATTATTTTTTCAAATTGTGTGTTGAAATACATCATAAGAAATGAAAATAGTATTGTCAAAATAGCGAATTACATTCGTCGCATTGTAAACAATGTTGTCAAGAGTGGAGACATTCCAATATATATTATTGAACATCATATGCACATGTATTGATTGAATATGAAACGAATAATCTATTTAGAGTGTTATTACTTTTAAAAGGGTAATACTCATCCAACAAAAAATGCTCCCTCATCCAACAAGCGGCAGCAGGATACATACCATCGCACGTGGACCCAAGACGCTTTCCGTGTTTCATCGCGACAAGTATTACATTTTCGGTTTCAAAAAGGCAAGCGAAGCTCGCACCATCATTTCCAACATTCACCCCGAGCCCGACTTCACCCTTGTGCGCACCCACAACATTGATCTAGGTCCGCATCTGAAAAAAGAAGGATTTGATGTGTCGCTCGAGATGGACATTGCGGCCACACTGTATATACCCAAGTGCAAGGGCTCTGTGCTCCATCCTATCAATGATGGAGGGTTTCATATCCACTCGTACATGGAAGACGATTTCATAACGTTTCCTATCAGCAAGAACTTGGGAATAGTGATGCCATACGATTTGCTCAATGAGAACGAGGACGAATACGTCTACAAGGCGTTTGTCATGGATCCGAGTTTTCCCGGATGATGGTCGTGTTGCCGCGCAAGGTATACCTTGGAAAGCGAAACATGCACTCGTACTCTTCATAAGCTGATGTTATTTTTTCATTGTATAGCGTGTGATATATCATTGTGCTTAACCAATTTTCCAATAGATGGCGTAGGTTTTGATATTCGTCCAAGTTGATGATTTGCTGGTCCAGATAGGCCATGTAATAGAAATCAAACCTGGTGACAAATTTAGAGCGCCAATCAGGGTCCTTTACATTTACCATGAAATTGAAAAACGCCAAGTCGATCATTTATTTTTATTGATTGTATCGTCGAATGTTTTTAGTTTTAGGTGCTTTTTATTTGGGATAAGTTTTTTCAGAATCTATTTTGGAATTTCCATTTCGAATTTTCTATTTCCTATTTTAGAAATAAATATTTTCTTTGCAAAAAGTATAAAGATAAATGGCCGCAATCAAGAAAGCTACCACCGTTGCCGAGCTCTCAAAGCTCAAAACAGTCGTCAAGACCATCGCTGCGTCCCTGAAGCAAAAGAACGTTTCCGGATTCGACAGCCTTGCCGATGATGCCGTCGAGCTATTTGGCAAGACCGCTGGCTCCAAGATCATGTCGTTCAAAAAGGCAATCGTGGCCAAGGAGACCAAGCCCACCGAGAAGAAAACCGCCACTTGCACCGCCAAGGGTGTTGCTGTCAAGGCCCTCTTTGACAAGCTTTCTGAAAAGATCAGCGCCAAGATTGTCAAGGTCAAGGCGGCTGAGAAGAAGAAGGCCGATGCCCTCAAGAAGAAGGCTGCCAAAAAGACCAAGAAGCCCTCGACTAAGAAGAGCTCCAAAAAGTCCTCTAAGAAGTCTTCCAAGAAGAGCGCGTCCGCCGCCTCTTACATGTGGGGTGGTGAATTCGACGAGGAAGAGGATGACGAGCTTACATTTTGATTAAATCAAATTAGTCTTTTCACAACGTAAAAAAGAGCCCCTGCGATAAGTGCCTTGACTATAACAGCCGAGTAGGGGATCTTGTCAAGTGCGATATATTTGAACACGTATTGTTCAATCGGTAGAAAGCTGACAATGATGAAAACGGCCACACATAGAATGGTCGATTGGATGTCCGCACTATTGAACATATCCGCAAACATATTATTACTCACCTCATTTTGCTCACTTGCTTTATCATCAAAAGCAAATTGATTGCCACCGTCATTCATCATGGGGAAAGCGGGTGGAGAAAACATGGGTACAGGTGGAGGCATGCTTGCTTGGAAAGCCTCCGTAAACTGGAAATCGGGCATTTTTTGAATGTTATTTATGTTTTCAGGGTCGGCTTGAGGCTTCTGGAGCTGGCTCAGCGGTGTCGACTTTTGACTCATTTGCTATAATCAAATCAAAAATAAAAAGTGTTTCAAGCGCGGTTGCATTCAGAAAACACGGGTTTGTATTGATAGCAATCGTCGTTGATCTTGTAATAGTAGCGTTGCACTTCCTCTGTATTGGGCCCTTTGACGACAATGCACTTGTTGTCGTTGCATGCCTTTCTAAAGAGCGCGGCTAGACCGAGGCCCAATATGACGGATATGACGATCGACCCAGCGTTGGATTCGAACAATTTCAAGAGCCCGCCAGTCCCTTCTGATGCACCAACTTTTAATTTTGGAGACATGTAGTATCGTTATAGTTTTGCGATATATTTTCGACACATGCCATTATTTATTTTTTAATTTGCGCCTGTCTTGTTTGAAATCCTCAAGAAGCGGCTGGGGCTTGATACGTGACTTGTCGACGGGGCAGCTTACACTCTCGGCCTCGTATTTATAACATGAATCGTGCTTGTCCTTGTAAATAATATTGCCTGCGTTGTAGGGTGACGGGAACTTGACCACGACATTTGGTGCCGGTGAAAAAATATAAACAAGAAACAAGCCGATCGCAAACGCTATGAAGAAATAAAGAGGTCGGATCATTTTTAGCATGTTGGTGCCAGGTTTATTTATCGAGATACAAAAATGAAAATATTAGGAATATAAACCAGCGCCATACACGTCGAGCAACTCTTCATTCTTGGGTGCGTCCTCATGACCCTTTGCAGGCGTGGGTGCTTGTGCTTGTGCTGGCAGTGGTGGGATATATAATGGCTCGAACTCGTAAACCACATAATCCAACTCGTTGTAATACTCTTTGCGTTGCAAGTTCTTGTTCACATCCTTGAACATGTCGCCGAGACCTTCGGGTTCTGTTAGTGGTTCATACTTGAGAAAGACCTTGCAATTGCGCTCATCGTCGTCCCAATCTGCGACCATATTGTTTACTATGTGCTTGATTGCTTATTGATTTCTATTCTTTATGTTGAAAAAGGGTTTCACATAGATCCTCTTTCTTCATGCTTTTATATCCTTTTGGAAATATCTTGGCGAGCTCGGGGTTGTTGGCAATGGCTTCTACCATGTCCTTTTTGCTAATATAAAACGGCTTGGACGACTCACGGCTACTACACTCTACCTTGTTGGAAAATTTAAACATGTTGAAGGGATATTGGGTCATCATCTTGCCAATGACTTTTTCCTTGATCTTTTCGTCACGGGCACTGGCTTTTGCTACTGCCTTTTTTTCTTTTTTTACATCATACTTGGCATTCTTTTGGCGGGGTGTGGTGAGAGTAATTACTGGCAACTTCTTCACATAATATATGGACCGATTACGCTGACGGTTATATTCAGTGTGTACATCTTGAAAATTGGCGATACCGATGAGCGCGTCCTCCTTGGTGGTCGCCTTGCCAATCAGCTTTTTCAATATCACCATGTCTTGCTCCGCCTTGGAGGTCATTTTACGAGAGGCCATGGCTCGGATGTACTGCGATTCGATTCCCTCGCCGTCAGCTTGTGCATAAACGGGCATCTTGACCCGATAAAACTTGTCGCCCCGTTTAGCCATAAACGAGTCCCCGTTGAACTCGATGGGGGCCGTCTTCAAAAGCGCCAGATACTCTAGGTATACCGGATCCATGACGCGGTTCAAAATTGAGGTCACATTAGGTAGCCCACTCATATTGGTTTTATCTATCTTTTTACAAGAGATTATTTGGTCCCAAACACAAGATCGATGAGTGCAAACATATAGAAACTGACAAGGGCGAGTGTCACAGTAAAGACCCCGAGGGAAAACATCGTCTTGTTCGAGCCGATTCCAAAATGGCGGAGCTCTCCGTTTTCATCAAACACTAACCGCGGTTTTGAAATGATGATCAACATGATGAACAAAATATAAAAGAGAACACTGTACACGACCCGATGATTCATTTTTATTATTGGAAAAGAGTATAAATAACCAAATGGAGATGCGGACTATGTTCATTATAGGTCTAGCTTGTTACCTATTGTCAGTGGTTGCTATAGTGACGTGGATCTTGGTGCATTATCGCAAGGCCAACTTGCCAAAACTCCCACCCATGATCAAAGACGTGGACTATTTTGTGGATGGACCGGGGCCTGGACCTGTAGTAGAAGCAACAACGGTGACATTCATGCTCGACGACAACCCTAGCAAAAAAGTCATAACTGTAATTCCAAAAAAGAAATTATTTGTCATTTATACGACACGGCCACACCCGCCATTTGAAAACCTATTGGCACTCTTGACACAATCTGAAATGGCCACTGTGGGCTACCATACCGAGGACGAACGCTACATCTTCGAGGCCATGGCTTTCACGTTTTCCGAAGGCGCAGTCAGTATGCAAAAGCAAAATGTGAGCAAAGAGCCACCGGATATCATGTGCCGCATTGTCGAAGCCGGGTTTTTCAAACAGTTCGACGACACGGTGAATCCATTTACTATTATTGATTATGAAGACGTCGACACAAAGCGTTTCAGTTTTTTCGTTCCATTTGAACGCTATCAAGAGATTGATTTTAGACTACTCATGCCAAAGCGAGATGCCATGGCACACATCTACAAGTGCTTGGCAGTTGATACGCTTTTGTATTCTTACAAACACAAGATGCCTCATGCAGATGCAAAAAGTGACTCGACAATTATTGGCGCCAACTCTTTTTACCAATTGTTTTTCCCTTTTTATAAAAAAGTATTGGTAGAGAATTATATTGGTAGTGTAAATGCTTTTGAAAAAAGAAATATAGTGTTAGCAATAAATAAACCGATCAGGGACATCACGTCTTTGGTAAACAAGTATGACGACTTGAAAGTGATCCGGATCCCTGCACCGGATATTATATTGAGAATGGGAGATGCAGTTTCCATTTCCAACCAAAAGAATGATTCCAATAACGGATATTTTTGGGTTACAAATTTGGACAAAACAACAGTGACACTTGCCACATATCAAGAAATCATCAACTTTGATGGGAATTTCAACGAGATAGAAAGGAATGCTACCAGGGTTGTTGGCTTGAGTAATGGCAATAATTGGGGCAAACGTATAGTATGGTTCATGGACCTTGATGTGCCTGGGACGATTGATGAAAATGGCCGAGCAATTGCCTATCAGATCCGGGGGAATGATGACAAGTACCACTGCCTACCAGATAATACTTATAAAACACGCGAGACATGCGAGAGCCGCAACGACCCCTTTGGAAATCCCAAGACGGATTTTATGCTTTGGGATAGGCCTTGTGAGAACAATACCGACTGTCCGTTCTATGTGGCGGCAGGCAACCGAGGTGGGTGCAAGGATGGCGGGCAATGCGAGATGCCGTTGGGTGTTGTCAAACTTGGATACACACGGTACCTCACAGCATCCAATAGCTTTCCGTATTGTCACGGATGTCCTGATAAATCAAATCCAAATTGTTGTCAAGACCAACACCCCGATCCCCAATATGCTTACGCCTATGATTACTTGGAACGTGCTGGTATTGTGAATGCATCATCAGTCGTTTAATCCTCTTCTTCATTCATGTCATAATCATCCCGCTCGTTTGCAATCCTTCTTTCCATCTCGTCCGCATCGAGCAGGTCATCCCTTACTATAAGCCCCATGTCCACTGCTTTCTTGGTGAGACGGCGGATCTCGTCCTCCATGCCCTTGTACATTTGCATGAGCTTTTGCTTTTTAGTTTCGCGCTCTTCTTGGTAGTGTCGCAAGATGTCATCTCTTGACATCAAATTAATATTGCACTTTTTTACAAATACTTCGACCAAGTATTTGATCATGTTGTGTCTCTTGTCAACCGATTTCAACGCATTGAAAATTAAAAGGATAATATACAACAATGCATATTTGAGATCAGGATTTGTCAGTGATAGCATTCCGATATTGAGTAGGTTATCGAGGATATTTTTCATGGATATCTTATAGGCATCGGTCACGCTTGTGGGTAGTTTGTAAAAATCTTGAAGGAAATCCAAGTGAGTGACTATTTGTTTTTCGCTTTTCTTTTCAAATCCATAAACAATTTTCCCAAAAATGTCCTTGACATTAGAAACAAGGAACGAGTTCAACATGGTATTGGCCTCTAGCGGTGTCAAGCTCATCACCTTGTCTACAATTGTTTTGATATGATCTGTTTCCTCGTCCAAAACGGTAGACATGTCGTTCCATCCTGTTTCCTTTTGCTTTTGTTTTTTATTATCCTTTTGGTCTTTATTTTTGTGATTTTCGTCTTGATAAACACGGGCGAAAATAGGGTCATCTCGCAACATGGCATTATTCATATACAGTGTGACAACTGGATTCAGATTCTGACTATTGCTTGGTTGATTGCTTGCGGTTTCGTTGACAACACGGCGTTGTTTAACTTTTTGAACAATAGGCCGCACAGGGAATTTTTGACGTTGTTTAATCAGGTATAGAGCGCGACGTTTGGCCAACTTTTTCGGGGGTGTGGTGCGACGCAAGTCGTATTTGCGCGGTTGAAAAGTAGACCACAGAGGATACCTTTTTGTAATCGATGCACCCCCGTCCACAGCAGCACGATACTTGTTCATGGCGGAAGTCAAAAGGACCTTGAGAAAGGGACGTTTAGCTAAAGTATTTTGTATAATTTTTATTACAAAATCAGAGGGATTACTTTCAATGACTTTCTTGACAGTGGGTTCTGAAAATACTTGGGAGAATACAGGATTGTCCTTGGCAAACTTTTTAGCTGCATGTAACATGAAATTGATCAGCTCGGTGCGTTTCTTGTCTTCATTGATAGGAAAGGAAAAGATGCCATCAACTTGTGGCTTCAATATGCGATCGGGCAAGTGAATCTGGATAAAGATAACGAACAAGGCAAATATCCCTAGAAAATTTGAGAATAATTTGATGGCATTGTCACGGGACATTTTGTTGTTAGGAGTCATCGTCATCGTCATCGTCATCATTTCTTCACTAATGTGCACTTCGGCTGAAATGTACTTGACTTGGACAGGTGTCAGCTCGAGGCCAATGAACTGCGCCATGTTTGCCACCAACTGGCTCGTCGCTTCCCGTGAAAATATGTCTTGAACCGTTGTGTCTGTGGCGATGTTGTCCATGACATTTGTACCGACTCCAAACTCGGCTACATATTCATCGTCAAAGTTTTCTTTTCCTTGAAAATTTACATATGAGCGGCCTGTAGAAAACGTAAATGCCATGCTTTGTATATTGAACATATCCGGCTCGTTTTGGTGCATTTCTATATATGTGCGAAGCGAGGCAAGGGCATCGGCCACTTTCACCGAGGGTGGGAGCACTGATTCTTTCTTGCGCGGCATGACAATTTCATCGACCACGTCCCAAATGATGTGGTTATTGTCAAGGGCATGGGCATGAGTTAGCTTATAAAACTTTGGGCAAAAGGGAAACTCAAAATATGCATCTTCTTTTTTCTTGTTCTTCATCTTGTAATAGTTGGCAACAATGAGCACTGCTTCTGCTGACTTGTCGAATTTGGTAGGATGATCATCTATCATTTGGTCCACCGAATAGAATACCTTGGTCGCGAGCTTCTTTGATGAGGATGACGTGGGAGTTGTCTTTCTGGCATCATGGTCCTTTTGTTTCTTGAGCCACTTGTATATCTTGCCGGCCACTTCCACATCGTTCATGACATTTCTTCGGGGTGTTTTTACCGATTCTTTTTTAGTTTTAATTTGGTTTTTCTTTGATTGTACGTGAACGTGAGGGACGTGAAAATAGGTGGATAGTGGCGCATTCTTTGTGTTGGCATCTAGGAGTCCAGGATATTCAAGAACAAGCTGGTCCAGTGTCATTTGAGGCAGGTATCCACTTGATATGACATCATTTGCCGTCACAGTGGATATATTCGCGGCGTTTTCTTCTTCGGTGCCCGCACGAAACGTAACATTGGTGGTGAACAAGTCTTTCTTTCCTAGCAAAGTGGGAAAGTCACTAGCGTACACCATGAAATAATTGGGGCGATCGTAAAAGTACACCACTACCTTTTTCCTACCTGCAGGTGTGATTGTGAGTTCTTTTTCGTTGTTGTGAGTCACTGTACCCTTGATCTTGTCATCGCTTACAACAATGGTCACCTTGTCACCTATCTTGAGGGCTCTGAGCGAGTTGATATACTTGGTCACATCAAAATCTACATGTTGTGTAGTATCGGGAACAGGACAGTTGTAATAGCCAATGATATTGTGGTTGTCGTAAGGGGCTAACATGCGTGTTCGCTCGTGAGGTCCTCGGAAGAACACGTCGGTGTCATTTGGCACTTTGAACTCGCCATTAATAGTAGGGGCAAAAGGCACAAGGACATTGTAGTGCTTGTCAGTTGGAAAGAATGATATGCCGAAGAATTTTCCGCCTTCTACGACATCTTGCCATTTTTTTACAAACGCCTCCATGGGCTCAAAGGAAACGTCCTCGGGGTTGTACTGATAAATCATTTTTTGATCAGGATCTTGTTCCGTTATCTTTTTTGTATAATCCACAATCGGATATGTGTGACGGTTAAAAGAAATAGGCGTGTGTGCGTCATGAGACAAGATGTCCGCAACTTTCTTGTCCCAGTATTTCTTGTAGCGAGTGACATCAATGCCCTTGTTATTTCCTGAAAGTAAATTCAATATATGGACTGATTTGTCACTGACGTTTTCAAAGTTGACAATGTTCTCGACGTTCTCAATGACAATATCATCCTGATTGTCCAAATCAATGTCGAGCTCTAGATCAAAATCGTCGGCCATTTCTTATTTAATCGTAGATTTGTTTGTCGACTTTTTGGGTGCCTTCTTGGCCTTTGTGGTTGGGATAGTCACACCCTTCATCATCTCCACAGCCCTTGACGTGGCTTCCTTGAAGAACTCCAGGCAACCCTCTGTGGACTGGCCCTCGGTCGCCGAGTCCAAGAACCTGATCTTGAAAAAGATGCGGTCCTCGAGCGGGTGTGGGTGCACATAGCCCACAAAGTCGACACGGTCCTCCTTGCGCACGTATTCGTTGAAGATGAACGCCTGCAGCAGGTTGCCAATGGTGTGGTCCTCGCCGTTGACCTCGACCGCATACATATGGATCGACTCTTCAATAATAGTGACCCGGAACTTGTCATCTAGGCCCCGCAGCTTGTCCTGGATGACCTTGACTGCCGTGTCAAAGATGTAGCTTGGGCGCATACGGCACTCGGACTCGATGATGACATGAAAAGAGATGGCCTCGTCGTACTCGTTCTTCTTGAACAAGCGGAACTTGTCCAACGTCTCGAACTTGTTCATTGCGGAAGGATTCGTTGTGGTGTCAACCAGTGCCCTCGCCTCGGCCACTTTCTTCTCGTCCAAGTTGTTGAAATAGGTGCACGTGCTCACAGGCGACCAGCGCGCGTGAGTCTTGGCAATGCCCTTGGTGGCCGTGAACTCGACATGCAGCTCCTCCTCGGCGCTCTTGAGCTTGGTCACAATGATATAGCCCTTGGTGACCGGATCCGCTGGAAAGATCTTGTCATGGAAGGCGCGGTCGTAGAGGCTGCCATGCTCGTCATAGATCTTGATGTCACCTGTAGTCACGCGCTTTTCGCCCTTGACCTCGATCACAAACTTGTACAGGGTGGGGTCAAAGTTCTCGATCTCGGCCTCGTCGAAGCAAAGCGGCAAGAGCGAGATGCGGTGGCCAGTGTACTCGTTGTGCAACACTGACGTGTTCTTGATGAAACGGATGTCGCTGTTGACCGGGTCAAAGTTGACAGCCACGTTGGGAATCTCGCTCAGGCCCACACGGCGAATCGCGTTCAGCACGCTCACGTCTGTACCTTCAATGTCAAACTCGAGTCGTGATTGTGACATTTTTTTATACTAGTTTATTCTTATCTCTAGAATTTCTTAAATCGAATTTTGCGGGAAATTACGATTGTAAATTTATCTTTTTACAAAAACGGCATGTCTCAAAAACCCTATATACTTTTCTTCAGTAACCAATGCGGGTACTCTCGCCAAATCTTGGCCAAGGTGCAGAACAACCAAGCGATCCTCGAAAAGATGGCCTTGGTGAATGTGGACAATGCGAGCTATAACCTGCCGCCTTTTGTTGACCGAGTCCCCATGATTTTTGTGATTAATACAAAAGAGTTGGTGGTGGACGACAATGTGGACGAGTTTGTCAAGGGTCTTGAACCGAAACAAGGGCAAGGACATGCCCAGGGTCCCGGCCAGCTCACAACACTGACAGACATGGCCAAGGGGATATCGGGGACGTTTTCATTCATCGATGCGGGTGCCGACGATATAACACCGCTCAGCTACGACTTTATTAATCCGATTGGCCAAGGACAAGGTAATGCAAATGCAAATAGTGGGCGCAATGGCGGTCCCGGTGGAGAAAATGTGGATAAACGCGGCAACAAGATTGATACTCAAGTCTATGACAACTACAAGACCCAACGTGACCTCGACGATGCCAGTTTCTTCCCAGCTAGACGGCAAGCAGCATAAAGGCGGACGTGTGTTTCATATAAAGCATACAAATTCATGTAGATGTAAATGGCACCATCACCGGACATGTACGATCTTTTCAACCGCAAATTGGTAGAATTTGCCAATGATCTCGTCTATATTTTTCCCACTGTCGGCGACTTTCAGATCTTTCAGACAGCGTGTGACTGGTCTATGCGCATCGACAAGAAGGCCCCGCAGTCTTTCTTCGATACATGCGTGGTACAACCCTTCAAAGCCAAGATTCTTTGCAAAGACGAGTCTTTCTTTTTGGACGAGTCTTACTCACAGTACTCAGACTATATGCAGTACTATGGATCGGATATGAACTTGATATTGAAACTAAAAGTAATTTGGAAGACACTTGACCTCGACAACAAGGAAGTTATTTGGAAGTACATGCAAGTCTTGACCATGATTTCGGAAAAGTGCACCACTATCGGGTTGCAAAACCTAGATTCAAAAATCTTTGTTCCAAAGTGATGTGAGCTCACGTCGGCGTCACCGTAGATTCTAAAATCTTTGTTGAAAAAATAAGTATATATTTGAAGTTTTTACTCATTACAAATGTGTACTATGACCCGCAATGACTTGATATTGGGCGAATCTTTTCATGATATAACAATTTTATCTTTTTTAAAGTTCATGATCCCAATCAGCAAACGGCTTGGATTTTATCTCCCTGGTCATTTTCAATAATTCATCAGGTGTTTTTGTATCCAGCTCCATTTCTTTGTTTAGGGTTTATTGTATGTAATTTTAAATTATTTCCTTGGCCAACTTGTAAATATCCATTGCACATGGATCAGCTATTCTTTTTTCAATACAATAGTCAGCTATGTCCCACCGTTGGCTACATATGACAAGCTCGTCCATCCCATGCCCATTCAATTTCACATTTGATTGCCCGTATTTCAAAAGAAAGTTGTCGATTGTAGATTTTTCAACTTGGTCCATATATTCTGTCATCATCATGTCATTAAACACAATGTTCGCACCACATTGTCGTGAAATCCTGACTTGCCGTAATGTGCGAACAACTTGGGAATATCCAAGAACATTTCCAGGTAAATGATCATTCCCCTTATATATTCCCAAAAAATAGACTTAAAGATTTGCCAATGTCTTATTTTTATAATAATGCCGGTTGACAAGATCGTATTTACATTCAACAAGTTTTATTTTGATCTCCTCAAGGACTTGAAAAAGTCATCGGACGAGCTGCGGTCCGATATCAAGAAGAACCATGCGGTGCGCGATGACGAGTCCCGTGAAAACATTGATTTTGTTGCGAACAAGCTAGATGATGCCATGCTCAAGGCTGCGATCGAGGCGAGGACTGATGACCTCGGTGATCTCCCAATTCTCAAGAAATATACGCTCAACAAGGTCCTTCTCATGACGAGCGATGCTGACAATGTCAAGAGCTATGTCTACATCCTTGTCCTCCTTGTATACCTGGACAAGAATAGAACCGAAAAAGTATTTGAAACCGTCATGGCTGCTCTCAAGGCCATTCAGACAGGTGCGGATCACAAGGAATTTACAGACAAGCTCACCGATGACGACATTGTTGCACTCGTGGATAATGTGGCGGCTGTCTTTCCTAAAAAGGCGGGGGCAGGCAGTGGCGGCCTTGATCCAAGTCAGCTAGAGAACACCAAGATTGGTGCTATTGCCAAAGAAATTGCGGCTGACATGGACCTATCTGGGATTAATCTCAGCAAGCCCGAAGACATTCTCAAGGGCAATGGTGACCTCATTGGCAAAATTGTGAGCAATGTAAGCTCAAAACTCGAGGCCAAGTTCAAGGATGGATCCATCAAGCATGATGAGCTACTGTCAGAGGCAATGTCGGTCATTGGCGGGCTCGGTGGTGAGAATGGCAACATGTTTGCGAATATTATGAAGCAATTGGCTGGAATGGCTGGAATGGCTGGAATGGCTGGAATGGCTGGAATGGCAGGTGCTGGTTCGGATGCCAAGAGGAGGTCGTCGTCAGCTGCAAAAAAGCTGCGCAAACGTCTTGCTGAAAAATAAAAGTAATTGTAATAGAAAATGTCTGCTGATAATCTGATATGGTACAAAGATATTCCTGGTTTTGTCACTGATACGTCTCATTTTCTAGATTTCATTCCTGATCGCTCCATGTCGTTGGTGGAGCAACTCAATGCAATTATGCGTTTTGCACTTTATCTCGTTATAATTTTATTTGTAATCAAACACGATGTTCGATGCATTTATATTCTATTGTTCGCGGCCGTCATCACCTGGCTCATATCGATGCAAGATGGTGTTGAACAGAAAGCCAAGGCGGAGCTCTTGGAAAAGATGACGTTGGTGCCTGATATCAAGGGGCGGCCATGTGTGAAACCCACCAAGGACAATCCGTTTATGAATGTTACGTTTGCTGACTATACGGAGTTTCCCAACAGGCCGAAAGCTTGTGACATTAGCAACAAGAAAGTGGATGATCAAGTGACCAAGATGTTTGAAACGGATTTTGTCAGGGCCACAGATGACATATATAACCGCAGCGGGTCTGATCGCCAGTTCTACAGCACCCCCTCGTCGACGATTCCAAACGACCAAGAGGCGTTCAAGAAGTTTGTTTACAAGATTCCCAAGACGGCCAAGGAGGATGGCCTGACCAACTATTTCACACCCATCAAGAAATAAATAATAATATAATCAAGTACAAAAAAGTATTGCCGTATTATAATAAAATGGAAAACTGGGACAATAGTCTGATAGCCGACAAGTGCGCCCAAGCGGCCAAAGAAGGGGATAACAAAGCCATCATGGATTACTCGATTTATAATTATTTCAACGAGGGTCAGTGTGACACGCCCGCGGACAAGAGCCGTGCCTCGCTCATCGGCCAATATCCTAATCTGCGGTTCAAGGACGGATATGGTGTGGCAAACGGATGTGCAATTGATGCCGATTCGGCAGCGCGTATTGTGCCTCCCACACACGGCCCCGAAAAGCAACAACTCTTTGCCCGCAACTTTCAAGCAGTGCCTGATTTCGGCCGCGGTTGCCTGAACCTTACCGACACTGAATCACTCATCATGAATAGGCTGGACACTAGGGAGTGTGGATTCCTCGCTGAACGCGACTTTGACAGGTTCACACCGTTGACCCCATGCATGCAGAAGCACGTCGCAGGACAAACGTCGTCTGTTGAACGGCCTATTGATACTCGTGAAATGTGGCGCTGCTCTTCCACGCGCAAATAAAATACATTCCTATTATAAAATAAAATGAATCGCCAGATGTATGATTCGTGTGCCTACAAGGAAGATATCAAACAAAGCACGTCGCCCCTATCTTATGTTTTGGATCCTATCAAGTACGAAAATTGCCACAAGTGCAGGCCCGAACTCGGACTTGTCGGTGGCACTGCTGTCTCGCACGTCCGTGGCAACCTGATTGATCTAGAAAATAGCCTGCGCAACCAGGATAGGCCCAACACTCACTGTGACGCCTACAAGTGGATGCCCCAACCTCCCGAGCAACACTGGATCCAGGGCAAGGAGTACATCAAGCCCGTTCAACATCCTAGGGTTGACACCGACATGGTCCACCTGAAACCATGCCAGTTTTCACAATATAGGTCTGTGCCGCCGACACCCCCAATGGACCTTTACAGGTGCCAAGGTTAAACCTTTTATTCATTTATTTCTTGCCAACGCGAATATAATCCGAACAAAAAATAGTCACTTCGATTTTCTTTTACAATATCGAATAACGATTCTGCTAGGTCCGTGTCTACATTGATCTGTATTGTGTACACAAAGTCAGCGATTCCATAGCCGTTTTCATATTCTTGTTTTTGTTTATGCGTTTCACAATTCATTTTTTGATTTGTAAAATGCCAACTAAAAAATATATATCCGAGATTTATTTGCCAAAGACTCCCTTTTTCTTCGCCGATTTGATCGCATCTTTTGTAACAGTGTCAAATGGAAAGTTCTCTGTCTTGCCATCATACGTCACAATCAACTCGTCTCTTGGGTAGCTCGATCCCAGGCACGTATATAATTCATGACATGGGAACAAAAAGTCAACGAATCTTTTATCTTGTTGGTTATTCGAGGGAAATTCGACCAAAGCAGTTGAGGACTTGGCACAAGCCTCGATTCGCCAACAATAAAAGCATACATGTAATCACCCTCCCGAAAATGTACAATGTCACCGTATTTCAAGTCGGGAATATCGGCATTCACACTGCAAACGTGTGAGCACATTTTAGGTTTATGTATATAGCTGCGTATACCGTCATTGTTGTTTATAATTTAAATTTATGTTTTTTATTCTTTGATGCAGAATGGCGCGAGGACCACAGCGTCATCGTCCTCTTTGACACACAGATAGCGAGCGAGTCTTGCCACAACCGCCGCCTGGGTGTGCACCCCCTCTACCACAGCGGCTAGAACTTCAGGTCTAGGGTCACGTCCGAAAAAGCGGGCAAAGGCTGCACGGACCTGTTCGCGGTCGCTCGCACCGAGTCGCAACAAGACATCAAAGCGGCCTTCCCGGTAGAAAGCAGGGTCGAGGTGATCGAGGTGGTTGGTCGTGGCAACGAATACCATGCCGTCGATTGTCATGGTTCCCTGGAGCATGTTGAGCATAAAGTCAAGGGTCAACTCGTCTGCAGTTGTGCTTGCGCATGTCTCGTGTGGCCGAGTGCTACGGTCCAACACAACAGGTGCCATGGCATCCACATCTTCCATGACCACGATGCCACCATTGGCACAGTTGGACGTGACGTGATCAAATATCTTGCGCAGTTCTGTGTTGGTCTTGACAGTGCCCAAGCTGATATAGTGCAAGTCTTTTTGCAAAAACGTGGCTATGGCAGCAATTGTCGTGGACTTGCCAGTGCCAGGCGGGCCGTGAAGGAGCACACCCAACTTGTGTGGCAAGCCAAGCTCAGCCACCAAGTCCTTGCGGTCACGAAAGAGCTCGAGGCTGCGCATGAGGATGTCTTGGTCGTCACGGCGCAAGTAGACCGTGTCCATTGGCTTGCACACCGAGCTCACTCTCTCGGCACGCACCTCTCGCTTGACCGTTGAAGTTACTAGCGTCTCTGGTGGTGCTACTGACACTGTGTCATTTTCTTTTGCATTTTCTGCGTCATTTTTCTTGGTCCAAGCAGCATATACAGGGTTAGGCCTTGTAGTTTCTGTGGTCACGTCGACGATTTGTACAAGGTGCACCGCTACTGGGTCTGATTTGGACTTTTCAGTAATGGTAGATGGTGCACATAGGACACGGACAAACTCGCGCCAGTCTGCTGCGTTGTGAACATAGACGTTGATATTGCCATTGTCACTGCTACTGTTTCCTCCACATTGTCCGGGAAATAGCTGCATCATGAGCCACTCGGTGACCTTTCCTACATCGGGCATGTTCTTGACAATGTCGATAGAATGAAAATCAATTGTAGGGTTTAACAAATTCATTAAATCATTTCCCAAATCGACACCAAATAAAGAATGCCGTTTTGACTGTATTTGCCGCACAATCGTTGCAAGTTTAGGGTTGTTGACATAGATTGCAGCCATCATGATGTAGAACTGATTGAATGCAATTTCTGTTTCACTCGTGTCTGCTATGGGAAGAATAGATGCCAGGTGGAAAAAAACTTTTGTTATAAAATAGTTTTGAAGGGTACTAGCTATTTGTGAGTGTAGTCCACAATGAAATTTTACTGTATTCATTGTCATATTGTTGCACTTTTTTATAGTGTAAGCCGCAACAATTTTAGACACTGCCTCACGGAACTTGGGAAATGGCACAAGGTCGAGGTAAGTCCTAAACGACCCCTTGGCTGTGACAATGTCAAAAGATGTGTTGACTACTCCATCGAGCACAATATCTCGGATGCCAGCATCAGGTTCCCATTCGGGCATAGAAACAGAAGAAGTCATTGCCATTTTGGTGTCATATGTAAACACGAGCTTGATGGGTGAGTTGATGTGTGCACATATCCCACGTGTTGCATCATTTATGACGATATCCGTCCAGATCTCGGTCACTATCATATCGCCCAAGACCTTTTGCATGAGCTCCCTGCTGCCAACTGTGACTCGCCTTGATACTGTCCAAGTGCATTTGCATGAGTCTCGTTGTGGGACAAGTAAAGCCCGCCAAAAAGACGCATGCGGCAAAAACGATACAACTTGCATGGTTGGGTTGTCATCACCTTGTACAACTGCCTTTTTATAGGACAAAATGCTCTTGAAAAATGGAACCAGCCAGGTCCACAACTTTGCCATGGACGCGCCTCCAAAAGCTTTGCCGATCGCCTCACACACCAATGCCTTGATCGAGTCGAACGCGACAACAAGGACAAGCCGCATTATTCCGGCCAGGCCGTGCTTGCCATCAAACGCCTCTTGAAGCAGTCGCATGGTGTGCAAGGTGACTGCATGTTCGACGTGCGATGACAAGGACGAATGAGAGGGCAAGATCATTTGCTGCTGGAGTGTCTGGGTGGTTGTCGTCATTTTTTATAGAACTCTTTTTCACAAACTATATCATCATAGTACTTAGCATATTTTACCTTTATATATTACAGTGACTCACAATCTCTCTTGTCAACTTTGCTGCTTGGTTCAGACGTAAACAATATTGTCACATCAGCGATGCTAACAATGTCCACATAATACACAAACATGTCTTCAATTCGAATATTGTGATTCGTACAAAATAATGTATCGAGTTGTTTTTCAATATATTGAATATTTTCCATTGGAATATATGTATGTTTGATTACGATTTTTCGTGTTTTTTGTTTTTGAAAGGCTGCCAATGCCTTTTTGTACAATTTGTCTACAAGTTTATCCATATTTTGTTTAGCAACGGCTAAGGTTGCGGATAGATTAGCAGCCTCTTCTGCTGAAAGTGGCAATTGTTCATCATGAATGCATTGTTTTACAATATCTTGTGGGCTTATTGATGGTTTGCTCTCTGTTGTCCCCATGATGATAATTTCAACAACGTCATGATCTCTTTATAGTCGGTTTTCTCATTGGATTTCTGCAGTCAGGTTGCCATCATGCATGGTCCACACCACACCCTTGGCCTCGCGGAGCTCGTCGCATATCTTGACAACCGCCTTGCCCTTGGTGTGCGCTTCCTCAGTGATGCCCTCGGCTTCTTGGCGGTTGTTTACTATTTTTTCAATCGTGTTGGTGACTTTGCTCTTGACATTGACCATGTCGTTTATCAGGACCACTTTGTACTGGCGACCTGATATAGACACAATACGTCGTTTCACTTGGCTGCTAATTTGTTGTTGTGAATACGTTTGCCTCATTTTTATATCGTGACCCAATCTTTTTTGTTTTAGATTATATGATTTTAAATAAACATTCTATACATGGATATTGAAAAACTACAAAAGAAAAGGGGATCCCGACTTGCTCAAGAAACATACAAGATTGTTTGTCAAGACCCAGACAAGTATATCCGAGCAACAAGAACAATAAAATCCTCGGAAGAAGTTGGAAGTGGGCTAAATGAGTTTGTCCATGTTGCCCTAGGCACATTAAAGAAATTTAAAAAACCTTGTGTAATAAAAGTTCATTTCACAGAATCGAGGTGTACTAAAAATGAAATAGATTTAATGGCAAGGTTGAAAAAGTGTCCATATGTTGTACATCATATATGTACATATTCATGCCTTGATGATACTAAAAGATGGATGGAATCTCTCATGAAGCCACAACATACATGTGGTGACGGCAAGTCAAGAGACAAGCTTACATTTATAATCATGGAATACATTACAGATGGTGATCTAATTACCTTTATAAAAAAAGCAAGTCACAAACAAATAAAAGCATTATTTATTCAATCAGCTGTTGACATAATGGAAATGGGGAAAACATACGGTGTACGTCATGGGGATTTGAATGTTGGCAATATATTGATATCATTAGAAAAACCTTCTACACCTCGTAAAATCTAAAATGAAACACTTTAGACCGAGCGTATTCTCTATTAGCCGTACGGCTTGCGGTTGAAAATCAACCTTGGAACGTTAA
>Ga0214248_1000109_pt1 | contig 38590 bp, 54 predicted proteins | sample TroBogypolimnion_10_FD_153086 | JGI IMG/M metagenome (GOLD analysis project Ga0214248, IMG submission 153086) | Freshwater microbial communities from Trout Bog Lake, WI - 15JUN2009 hypolimnion | ecosystem: Environmental > Aquatic > Freshwater > Lake > Hypolimnion/Profundal zone | place: Trout... | reverse complement strand
TTTGAGTATGCAGGTGTATGCTCTACTTCTGGGCCAATGAAGAATGCCACATTGTTATGTCCGTCTCTTTTCATATTGTTTCCTTTAAACTAATTCTTCTACTATGCCGAGTAATTCGGCAATGATTATTAATGTACCTGCGATAACGAAATTACCGAGCATTAATGTGGCACCGGCTACGATGCGTAATCCACTCTTAACAAAGCTAATTCGTTGATGTAATTTTGGGTCTGGTTGATTCATATTAATATTTCGCTGTTGCTACATGTTTTCTGTAATCGTTTGTATTTCTTGCCCACTCTTCGCCTTTCCCTTCAAAGACATCCAGTGTGCGATCGATTGTACCGTTTTGCCAATCACTTGCTGCACCAGTCTTATATGATGCAGGACTTACAAACATCTTTTCAAGTCTTTCAGCAGCATCTTCTACGCTCCATGGAATATACATATTCTTTGGATTATTTGCAAACACTTCCGGAAAACTGCGATATGCTGGATACAATGTTAATGTGCCGAACGTATCAGCTTCGCTTACCGTGTTACTTACCCAGTCTTGCAATGCACAGTTGAATAAAACGGTGCTATCTGCAAGCAATTCATAGTAATCATTCTTCTTTAGACCCGTATAGATCTTAAAGTTTGCTGTTCCGCTAGTTGTTAGATATTCAGCAAATTCCACATGACGCTTGTTGTTACTCTTCAACTTTGGATGACCACAGAAGATAGCAAATTCGACATCTGGACGAGTTCTATAGAAACGTTGTGCCAATTGCATGTAGAATTCTGGTTGTTTCTCATCATCCCAGCGTGCTGCAAAACCTACACGCTGCTCACGTGATGTAATTGGTTTAACAAATGGTACACGACTACGGACTTCTTCCTTACCGAATGGTAATCCAGTGACGTAGATAGGTGCCTTGAACCCTGCAATACGCAAATGTGCAACCATTTCTTCACTTGCTACCAATATACCGGACACAAATGCATCTACCATTTGTTCGAATGGACGCATCCACCTAAACATACCTTCACGATTAACGAAATCGTCCGGATCAATGGACTGTGCAAGACAACGTACAAACACCTGTGGACGAAACTTCTTAGGTACCTGATCCATAATATACGGAAGTGATTCCATGCCGGGCGTAAACATGTCTTCAAAGAAGATAACATCATCCTTAGTGACCTTACCTTCCTTCATTAGTCTAATCAAATTAGCCATTTGCATCATGCTATAGTATGTGCGTCCATGTGCATCTAATACGCTACCAGTTACAATGCTCTTGTCGGTACTTAATTCAGTGCCTGTAACAAGTTCATATTCAATGCCGCGCTGTTTGAATACACGTTCATTCCAATCTTGCAATTGTAGAGTGTATCTGGCCTCGTATGACTCGAGCCCCATGTAAAATAGTTTTCTCATATTATCCTTTCAAAATATATGCGAGTACATCCTCGCCTTCAACCACTACGCATTGACTACTATAAACAAGATATCCTTCTTTATGATATCCTGTAACGGGCATTGCCCTTATCATCTTGGGCGATAACTTAATTATAGAGCATATCACTAATGAATTGCCAGTACCCACAGCAACCTTTGTACCTAAGTGAATAGGCCTGCCAAGTATATCAACGTGATCAGGTGTTACTTTCTTTATCATTGCTATGTGTACCGAATATAGAGTACATGCGTATCATTTCTGTCATTATTTCATCATCTATCTCTTCTTCTAAACGCTCAGAAGGAGTCTTGTATGGCTGACTTAATCGACGAATAATCTCATCTGCCTGTTCCTCTTTATTCATCTCACTGACACCCTTTAGAGGAAAGGGTGGTTTATCGGGCAGCGAACTCCACGTCGCTGTTAACTTTCGAGATGGAGCAGTAATAATCTGTTTTGTTATTGATATCTTATCTATCATAATCTAATACGCGAATTAGCTTATCTCCCATCCAATAAGAGCAATTTTCATCTTTATCTGCTTCAAGTGTTTTTAACATCTTATCGTATTCTTTCTTGGTAATTTCTCTACCATCGATAATAGTTTCGCCTAGGTATCGTTGGGTAACAGATTCAAAGGAATCATCATCGTTGCCGGAATCAATCATTGTTACTTCATCATATGCGTGTTCAAGCTCTGCGGCTTCGATGACATAGCGGTGCCTGAAAGTAGAAATAGTATCAACAATGTATAATTTTTTCTTAGCCACTTTGTTTTCTTCCTTCTTAAGTTTGGATGCCATCATCATATTATAAAACTCTAATTGTTGCTCTGCAACTTTTCGAGCTTCTTGTACAACCGGGAAATCTTCAGCCTTCATAACCCTAATCCTTCCAAATTTTCGTAGGGTACTCTAAAACCTGCGGCGTGGAAGTGGCCGCCGCCACCGTAAATTACAGCAATGGCTGATACATCAATGCCTTCCTTAGATGAACGCAAACTAAATTCGCGTCCTTCTGGCTTATCATAGTAACAGGCAGCAAATGGTTCGTTAATAGCCATAATGTGTCCAGCTTCGGAACTCATTGTATAAGGGAGATTACATACAGGAACATCGTATCCTGCAATTGTCATTCTCTTCTTCATTACACCAATTAGTTCGCGAATGTCTTTAAGGTGCTTGCGGTCAATTGCCTTACCTTCTGTAATCAGTTCTTGTAAGTCAATCTTCATTAGCATATCCCAATTTTCAAATGTGTAACCATAGCTGAAAATTGATGCTTGAATTTCCTTCGTGAATGGAATCTTAAATTGCCAACGATCTCTATCATCGACGTGTTTGATAATTTGCGGAACATCTTCACCGGGGAAAAAGAACATCCATGTAAGCATTGCACCACTGAAATTATTTTCTAGACTATACAATGTAGTCATTTGTTTTTCCAGACCCACTAGATCAACAATCGCTGTTGCGTGGTGATCAATGTGTGTAACGCTGTTTGCTTTAGCAATGATCTCTTCCATTACTGGCCGCTTATATGCAAAGTCTACAATATAGACATCTGCCTTGGTTACATCTGGTGGTGGTGTTTGATATACTCCTGCATGAAATTCAACGTCTTCACCCAACGCTCTTCGTACAACCCATGCTGCTGTAAATCCATCGGCACAGTTGCCATGATAGATACATATTTTCTTTGTCATTTATTTCCTTCTTTTCGGTTGCTGACTTTTGTGTCTTATTTTCGAGTCCCATCGCCTAGGAGGTCGTTCAACAAATGCCGGTTCACATTCTGCAAACACTGAATGGGCACATATGAGCCCATTTAGCATGCCGTGCATATAGTTTACGCCCGAACCACCTACATACACAGAATCCGACTGTGTTCCGATCAGATTCTCTAAGGAACTAAGTTGTTTCTGTAGTTTCTCATTCATTATCTCTAATAGACGATTCATCATCAATTTCAATATCATCATGACGATTCATCATCTCTGCCATATCTGAATGCTTGTTTTCCTTAAATCCGACATTCAACAAGTATCTATCATAATTTCGGAGTATATCTCTGGCATTCTTTGTGTTAGGATCAAGGACAACTCTAATAAGATCCCTAATTAATGGAATAGTAATCGGAAGATGTTCACCAACCATCTTTGAACTACGAGTATCTAGCGTAGGTAAGTCTAGATAAGAATATCCCTTGATATCTTCAATATCGGCCAATCTGTTTACTTCTTGTATTGCTTGAATATGGTTATATACATTATGTGCCATAATCAGTGCATATGAAGTAGTATCCCAACTTGTCTTACCAATCTTATCGTGCTTGTTCTTATCAGTAGGTCCCATAACGCAGATATCACCAACAGTCAGTCTTTCCATAATAGGTCCCTGGAAAGGCATTGCTAACTTCGATCCTTTTAGAGCCTTATTATCTAATCCACGACCCATAGAGTAAGTTAACTTCTGTGGAGTGAAATAATTATAATCGTAACTCAATGCATAACCGCCGGCCGCAACAAATGGTGATGCAGCATCAAAGCTAACATTAATATTTGGATTATAATGTTGTCTTAGTGATCTTTCGATGGTTGTTAGATAACAAGCCCAATCAAGTCTGCCGATTCCCAGGAAGTGAATCCAATCCTTATCCTTCAGTGCATCTAATTCAATTAAGTCTAATAGTCTATCAAGCACGCAAGTCATATCACGCATATTGATACCAGCGAAAGCATAGCCTTCAAAAGTTCTATCTACTGTGTGACCCATTGCTTCTACAGTCTCTGGGATGCTATATGGGATAGTTGCATCGAACCAAGTCTTAGAATTTTCCCTTGAACTTCCGCTCAACACATTTAGGAATTTCGTTGCACCCGGAATACGATGTTTCATAAAATAATCAAGATTATGAAGTGTAATATCAAGTGTTTCTTCAAATGTCTTTAGACCAGTCTTTTCACTTAATGCACCAACTGCCGCAAACGCCGGAACGTCTAATGTCATTGACCAATCTGATGTATGTTCTAGATATCGTAGAATTTCTTCTCTAAGCTTATCGCCTGCTGCACCTTTAACATTTGCCCAGTCGAGTTTAATAACACCTGTTGCAATCTGAAATCCACCCGAGTCACCAACTAGAATCGTATTCTTACGATCACGCTTGTGAATCATAGGTTCCCTATCATCGCATTTTGTTAGATTTCTCTCGGCGTGACCCGCAGAATACAATCCATACTTATAACTGAAGTAGGCTTCTTCTGGACCCTTTAAAAAGTCCAGTCCCTTGATACCTAGTTCGAACTTTTTAGGAACACGAGATTCGGGGACAAACTCGGGATCTGCCTCTGCTTTGCCCAGGTGTGTCGTATAGAATCCGCTAATGGCTGGCAAATATTTTGCCCAACCACCCTCGTCGTGTCTTTCAGAGAAGTTTACTTTGTTTGCCATATTGTATTTAGATTTTAAGCCTTGCCTGCTGGAAGAATATAGGAATATTTCCCGATACCACTATCAATGTCAATCTTCAATGCACCCATATCAGAGAAGTTCATAGTCGTAGTTGAAGCAGTTTCGCTCAACTTCAGAATACTAAGAACCTGAGATAGTGGCCAAGACCATTGATGCTTCATTGTACCAGTTACATTCTCGGCAAATGGAACAGTAGTCTTTTCTGTGGGACCGCTGCCAACGCTAAAGTTTAGTGTACCCTTATCAACGCTTACTGTGAAACGCTTTTCGAATCCACCAATAACACCCTGGCAATATGCAAGCTCTGCAATCTTCTTCTTTTCTGGAACAATTGTTAAATTCCATGTTGCACCCTTGAATGGTGGAACCTTAATCTGCTCATTGACCATAGCTTCACTCATGAATCTATAATCTGCAGTATGTCCTGTACCACTAGTAAACTTAATACCTGTTGGAACAGTTACACTATTGCGTAATTCTGTAACGATATCAGCAGTTGCCTTATCTCCAGAAAATACAGGAAAGTCAATCCATCCCTTTAAGACAGCAATACGTGCTAATCCTACTGTTGTATCAATGCCTGCAATAGGTTGATACATACTACCAAATACAACCACAGTTTTGTCTACATCGATTGCTTCAATCTTTGCATCCGCCGCTGAACCTACAAGTTTTACCATATCAATGAAGCCCAATGAATTTGTGTGCTTGATAATATCTTTTAATGAATCTAATAACATATAAGATCTCCTTTTGTTTAGTGTATATTATTGTGTAACGAATGTCAAACGTTTCACATCTTGCTGAAGTCAAACAGCGTTTCTAAATGTGCGTGTTCTTTATTGGTCCTACTCAAATCCCATTTAAGAACACCCAGCAAGTTTTCAACCTTTTTATCTACAATACCTGCCATCATATCTTCGCTGTCAAACGGTAAACTTAAAAACCATTCTGGCAAATGTACTTCGTCTACCGGATATGCAATACTTGTGAGTCTATTTTCGGATGTTTCTTTTAGCTTGCATACAATAATCTTCTGTCCATCGATAATCTTCATTGCATGTTGGTCCATGTGAACTTCTTTTAATCTATTCCATGCCAGACTTGCTGTAACGTGGCCCGGTACATGTAGGTTACCTACTGCAATACCTTTTAGCTTCTGACGACCTGCTTCTTCCAATTTTTCTCTATAGTGAGTAAGTTTATTGACTGCACGTGGAGTACCTTGCTGCCATGGCTTCATGTCTTCGAACTTTTCCTTAAATAAACGCACTTTTTCAATAACTGCATTTTCGCCCTTATCCGTTAGTGTATCCATTAGGATCTCACTAAGGAACTGTTGCACGAATTTTGGTGTATCTGCACGCTTCAAATCAAGTCCCATAGCCTTTACCTTACCTACCTTACCACCCACGTCAAGTCTAATACCATCCTTATCATACATCAAACAAGCATAACGCTTCTTAACAATCCAAATACCTGATTCAGAAACAGTTTCACGAGAACTTGCAATTACACCAGTTGAACGCTTAATTGGTACATTTAGATTACTCAACAAGAATTCTGGGAAGGTTGCGGAAACTGCTTTCGCCAGGTCATTGTAAAGATCTACAATACTTTCCTTAGTCCACAAAATATCACCATGCTCAATCTCTTCCTTAAGAATCGGATATGCAGAGAAATAGCACGAGTCTGTATCTCCATATACGATAGACTTACCGTAGTGATCATATTCACCCGTCATCATTTCATTTGTCTTAGCCGCCATGTGTTTGGTAATTGTTCTACCAGTTAGTGTGGTTGATTGACCTAGACGTTGGTCGAAGAATCTGCTACCAGCATTCAACAAGGCGCCGTATGCAGAATTTAAGTTAATCTTCTTAACCAATTGACGTTTATCCCAGAAACCAATAATACGCTTTAAGTCCTTTTGATCTCTATGAATTGCCTTACCATCCTTAACCATTAGATTGTGCTGATTCATGTACTGAATAACACGCTTTGTATGGCCTTCTGTGATGAGTTCCTTTAATTTTTTAGGCCTGTATGACTCGGCATCTAAATAGGGATTGGCTTTTAGTTCAGCATCGCTAATGTCATTGTTTGTGAACAATTCCACGGGCACCTTTACACCTTCTATCTTGGCATTGTCTTCAATGTCAGTGTAGTTTGTCATAATACCCTGCAGTACCTTACGCTCATTATACCAGCGAGTTAGCAGACTAGGAATTACACCTTCCTTATCTGTCTTAAAGATTGTACCATTGGCGCTGATACACCAGGGTTGTCCACTCTCAAAGATTAAGTCGTGAAGCTCTTTGCCTGTCATCTCAAATTCAGAACCATCTTCCATATCGAGTATTAATTTATTGCCAATATCTTCGTTATAGAAGTCTTCCATTTCTAGTACGTGGAATCTATCATTCCACCAAGCCGCAAATGTATGTTTACCGCCTTTTGCTTCCCAAATTGCGATTGCCTCATTGGTACGATCTAATCTAATCTGCCCAATAATCATTTCTGGACTCATATTTAGAGTTCTAATAACAGATGGATATAGTGACTTCATGTCAGTACTACCTATCCATCTATGGAATCCCTTTCTAGGAGTTGCAACCCACCCACCTGCTGCGCGGCTTGCTGTCTCTTCGTGACCATGCTTCTTATCTGGACAGATCATATTATTGTTATGAGCTTCCATTAAGACATTTTGGTCAGTAACTGCTACTGCACCCATTGTTGTTTGGATTAATACGCAACTCGAATGCGCGATAGAATTTGCCAAGTCAATGAATTGAAGTTTCTTATCTAGTTTATCTAGCAGACGTGTATCTTGTAAATTGTATTCCAAGAACTTTTTAAAGTCATCGTTATACAATTCGTCTAGCGTGCCTTCGTACTGAATCTTTGTTTCGCCTAATTCAATTTCTGCAATAGCATTGAGCGTATAGCTGTGACGTTCTTCGTAGTTGTACTTTTTATAGATTGCCATGTAATCTATAGAAATGCGACCAATCAAATCATAAGTAAACGCTTCACGACCGCCACGTTCAAACTTACGTTCCTTGGGCATCTGTTCCCAAAGACACAATCGTCTAGCTTCGTTTTTACCTAGGACTTTCTTTATACGATTTACAACATATGGAATATCATATGGTTCACTGTTCCATCCCGATAATACATCAGCATCTTCGACAATGTCTATAAAGGCATTAAGCATTTCTGCTTCTGTTTTAAATAATACTGTATTACCTACTTCTTCAGCAATTGCTGATGCTTCTTCCCATGTCAATGTTTCTGGTGGAAATGCTAAACAGATAATCTCATCTAGCCATTGCAGATGAACCGATATAGCAGTAATGTAGTTGTCAGCATCAGCAGCATCTGACCACCCCTCATCCTTATCGAAACTAGTTTCAATATCGAAGAATGCTACATTTAGTGCTGGTGCGTCACCGTTGTGATAGTTGTGCTCAAGTGAACGAAAAATAGGATCAACATCTGATTCCCATCTTTTTACATTACCCGACAGTGTTTTTATTAGTTTTTGTTTTTCAACATAGGTACGTGGCACAATCTTCTTTACGGTATCTCCGTAAATAGTCTTGTGGGAACCCTTTGGGTCAGTAAGGAAGAAATGATAGTCAGGTTGGAATTCACGGTAAACACGTTTACCATTTACTCTTTCTACTATCTTGATTACTTCACTATCTCCGCCCCTTTTAAAAAGAGCGTCAACGTACATTAACCTAGACCCCCGGCCTTATATAGTTCTTCGAGTTCGTCGAATGCTTCCCTCTTATCATTCATATCTCCCTTCTGGCAGATTTTGATAAGCTTATTTAACTGACCGGGTTTTACTTCGAGCTCTTCAGCGATAGCGGCCACGGTTTCCTTCAATCCTTCTTTTAAATCTTCCACCTCCTGCATGACCTGTACGCCATCTGCTACCAACTGTTTTAGCCGTGCTATGTTTTCAGGACTCAATTTTGCCATTTAAATCTCCTTATATTATTCTGTTTCCCATTTTTCAATAACGTTATATCCATTATCAATTAATAGTTCTTTCTTAGATATAGTTTGTCTATATAATTCCCCGAATGTTACTCCCTTGACAGGATTTATATCATCACTGTTAAAAATTTTAGGATTCCCGTGCCAGAAGTCTCCCAGATATTCATATATTGTATTCGTTTCAGGTATATATGCATCTGCTATAATTAATTTATTGGCAACGATTAATCTATGTTGTCTATATTTTTTGGGAATACACAAGGAATCTAACCATACAATTTCTCTTAAAGACGTTGTGATAGCACATTTAGGACATCGTTGTCCTCGTAAATGTGCGCCTGCCTGTTGACTAAATTCGCCATGTGTATAACATGTTATATTTATAGCGGTATGTGCGCCGGCATATATAACATTGGCATAATTATATGTCGTTCCGTGAACATTTCTTAATCTTTCAATAAAATCTTCTGTACTGATTTTAAAATTTCCTGCACATTTACGACAGCCGTATCCCGATAAATGGCTACTAGGTAGTTGAGTGAATATTCCGTGATCGAGGCATATTATATTAATATCTTTATGTATTCCGGTATAGAGTACTTCGGAATAATCGTATTTGTTTGAGTGTATTATGTTGGCCTTATCAACAAAACTCTTGGTGGTAAATCGAGCGTTTCCACCACATGCTGGACAACCATGGCCTGCCGTATGTTTACCAGCAACCTGATAAAAATCTCCGTGAATATTACATTTAATTCTAACAGGCGCGAATGCCCCATCATACACACTATCCGTATAATCGTACTTATTTCCGTGAATATTCCGTGATTTCTGAACAAATTGTTCAGTAGATAATTTTCTTGTCATGCTATATTATAGCATAATCTACAAGAAAGTCAAGGATTTCTATTAAAACATCCCGTAGGCGTTGCCTGTTATTGGTTCGTTGGATCCCTTATACTGCTTGGGATCATATCCGTGTATTGGTGAAAGTATGCCTTTCATTAAAGTTTCGTCTGCTATTTCTTGCCCAAAACGATACATCTGGTCAGGCATGACCCTTCTAAACCATTCTACTATAAGTGGGCGGACATCGCGACCTGGATCCGATTCTTCGAGAGATCTAAGTTGATCGTTTAGCTCATCGTCTTCTATAATTTCCATTATATAGATTGGCGCCACGATAGCTGGAATAGGTTTTTCCATTAATCTCTTAACGAGTTCAAAATCATCTAAAGTGAGTGGTAATTTATAAACTGCTTCTTTTAACTGTTTAACAGGTCGATAGGCATATCTATGTGCTCCAAACTTCAAATCAAGTTTATCTGCTGCATTTGATGCGCGCCGTAGATTGTTGTACGGTCCTGCTACCTTATATCCTGTACGAGTATCGTATACTTCGTATGCACCCAACTCTGCTAAATCACTTTCTGCAATACTAGTTTTTTGAATAATATCTTTAAGTGATACATAATCAGCTTTTAACTTTGATTTTAGAAAATCTCTAGCTGTGCCTGCGGCCATATGGCAAAGTTTATCTACATATAGATCCATACGTGATTGTAATTTATCAATTGTTCTATATGATTGGGCTGATAGGCCACGGTCAGTTAGACCTTTTGGTAGTAAAATTTCAACTATTCTCATATGTGTATTTATCAAATTTTATTAACATTGAAAATAATGTCAAAATAAAAGGGCCGAAGCCCCTTTATTAGTTTGATATTTTAGATATCAAATTGTTCTGATACAGACTTAGGAACTAAGTCGATCTTGTATTCTTTAGCTTTTTCTACAATAGCTGGAAGAACAAATACAGCGCCCGGAATAGCAACTAAACCAGCAAAAGTAGTTGCCTTAAGCAATTCAACTGCTTTCTTATTTGCTTCGGTAATTTCCTTCGGTGTAGCTTCGCCCTGGAACGACTTTTGATAAGTCTTCCACATATCTTGGCTATTTGTGTATTCAGTCTTGAATACGGTTTGTACTTTTTCAAATACTACCTTTGCTTCGTCCGCTGTCTTTGGGACATTTGCGAAAAGATCGGTTGTTGCTTTGAAAAAATCTTGAGGGGTTTTAGGGATTGTGAACATTTTTAATTTCCTTATTGAGTGCCATTGTGGCCACTATTGCAAATCTGTTGCCTCACCATGAGCGCAACATTGCATAGTGTATTACTTATCAAAAAATGCTGCGACCGCACATTTTATTGGTAATAATCTGCCTCAAATTTATACCGGTGGTTTTGGTTCTGTGGTTTCTTTAATTTTTACTCCGGCAGCACCAGAGCCTAACAATGTACCGTAGGCAATTCCGAAATTAAGCATGTCGAATTTACCTGATTTATACACTTCGAATCCGGCAAATGCTACAAATGCCACTATACCTAATATCCATAACCATCTTGCAGGATCATGTGTTTTTCCATCTGGACCTGTGAATAGATCACCCAAAATTCTACTTAATTTATCCATTTTGATTACTCCAATTAACGCAGTATTTATAGAAAAAGCCCAGTGTATTAAACTGGGCTTTTTGATTTGAACTAACCTAAGTTAGTTATTAGCTTATTGTGCTACTTGGTAAGTGAAAATCACTGTTGCAGTAGAACCAGATGTTGCGCCTGTAGAAGCAACTGTTGCATTGACTTGGACTGAACCAGCTTCTGTAACAAAAGTTTCTGCCATATACATTCCTGCAAGTTGTGTATCATTTTCGCCAGTTGTCATGTAAGCTGCAACGCCACCTGACTTACCAACCGATAATGTTGCTGATGCATCAGCTAAACCAACTACTACCTTAACTGATAGTACTGTTGCGCCTGCTGGCATTGCTGTACCAATTGCCGTTGTACCGTTTGCACTTAGATCAACAACTGCTTGGAAGGACTTAACTGCGCCAGCTGAAGCACCTGCCGCAATAGCCTGATCAACATAATACTTATTAGTTAATGCCGAAGGAACTGCTGCAATTGCTGTTGAATATTGCGCTGCTGTTGGACCTGTTACATTTACATAATTACTTGTACCAGAAAGATCTAAAACAACGTTACCAGTAACTGCTTTTAATGTTAATGTTGTATTACCTTGAACAGTAAGTGGTGTACCTGCATCAGATTGTAATTCGCCTGCGCCTGCTGGTCCGATAACAACTGCACCAGTACCATTAGGTGTAAGTACAATATTTGAATTAGTAGCAGTAGAAGTGATTAACAAATCTGTGCCATTAGCAGCAAATGTACCACCATTGGCACCACCTAATGTTAATGTATCGGTAGCACCAGCAACATATGTTAAACCAGCATCAGATTGTATTGCACTTGTGCCATTACCAAATAATAGTTGAGTAGCACCTAATGTAGTTGTACCAGTACCACCGTGTGCTACGTCAACTGTCTTAAGAGAAACCGCACCTGCTGCTACTGTAAACGAAGCAGTATTGAAACTAGCAACGCCCTTTACAAGTGTTGTAGCATCTTGTACTGTCACTGTGTAAGTCGAACCAGTTGCAGATGTTGATATACCTTGTGCAGATGTACCTTGAATTAATACTGTACCACCTAAACTTACTGAACCAGAACCTGAATCAGAATTCAGTGTAATTGCAGAATTTGCGAGCATTCCGTTTGTTACGCCACCGGACTTAATACCTAACTGACCTGCCACAGCAGTTTGTGTTAACCCACCTGCAGAGTCAAGTACTAATGTTAATGGACCACCTGTATCATTAAGAGCAAGTGCACCAGCGATGTCAAGTGTAATTGCCTGATCAAGACCAACTCTAACATACTTAAGACCGTTACTGATAACCGTCGAAACAACTGTACCAGAAATATTAACACCATCACCGGCAACATAAGTACCAGCACCGGAGAACTGAACCCATACCTGACCGGAGAATGAAGTTAGATATTCATTTGTTTGTGTCCAACCAGAATTTGCATGTGTACCTTCTGCTACGAATACCGAAGCGTGTACTAATTCAGTATATACATCAGCATCAGCACGACGTGTTAATACATATGTACATGTTGGAGCAGTGCCCGTGATAGCAGCAACATAGATACCATTCTGAGAGTTTACACCTTGATTTGTTAACAATGTGCTTTCGCCATCCAGCATTGTTTCGCCATCAATAATAAGATCTGCGCCTGGAGTCGCCTGTAACAAAGCAACATCGCTGAACGAAATAGTGTTAACTGATTGCTTCCATTGTAGACCAGAGATTAAATTATCAACATATGCTTTCGATGTAGCTGCTGTAGCACCAACTGCAATAGCTGGTAAGCCTAATACTTGTCCGCCACCAACGAATGTAATATTCGCTGCTGATGTCATAGTAGAACCACCTAATTGTACATATCTGCTATCAACTAAGTTGTATACATCGGATGCAACTACTGGTGTATTACCAGAAACGCGACCGTAGCTATCAAGTGTTACCTTAACAAAATCACCTGTAGCCGCTTGCGAAACTGTTGCAAGACCGATATGTGTGTTTGTAGAAACACCATTGCCATCTGATACAGAAATTTGACCACTTGTGCCTGTAATTTGACGCATTGCCATAGCACCGTCTGCTGTGACAACTGCATATCCGAACGGTGCAGCTGATAAGCCTTCAAGTGCTGCTAAGTTGTTGGCAAGTACGAATGTTGGACCTGCACCAACACCACTTGGATCAGTAATTGTGAAACCACGTGAAGGTTGAACTAATGAGGTAGATTGATATGTATTAGCACCTGTCTGAACCATAAGTCCAGTGGATGTCTTTGCTGCCAATGCTGCAAGACCGGCATCATAAGCCTGTACGCCCGAAGTTGCACCAGGTGCAGCTTGTAACCAACCAGTTCCTGTATCATTTGCATAAATGACATTACCTGCACCAGATGCTGGGAAAATTTCTTCTAAGGAATTATCAGTAACAACTGCTGCTGCAAGTGTATTCAATGCGCTTGTTAAATCTGTTGTACCAGCTGGCCAAATTGTTGCATTTACTAATCCACTGGATTGATATACACCGCTACTATTAACCATTGCACCCAATGAGTTTTCAATTGCATCGACTTCGAGTTGTAATGCTGCTGCATCGCCGCCTGTTGCAAGTTCCATCCATGCTGTACCATTGTAGAATTCCACAAATGACGCCGCTGGTGTATCATTGTTAACACGGACCATACCAGTTGTTGCCAATCCGGCGCGTGCTGCACTATTGCCCACTGGTGCAATAAATGCCTTCGTACCGTTTAGTTGGAATACACCAGCGCCTTGGCGACTAAGTGTAGTATCGCCGCCAATACTAACAGTACCAGAGGTTGAACTTAGAACTGCATTACCAGTTGTTAAAGTTATGTTTCCTGCAGATGACGTGATGCCAGCTGAAGTAAGTGCTGCATCGGTGAAACCGTCTGCTGCCTTAAAGTTAAATGTACCTGCGTTGTTAATTAAACGGGTACCTGCCTTGCCAAGTTGTAGATCACTGCCTACACCAATAAGACCGAAATTTTTTACGTTTGCCATTTTTTCTCCTAGAATAGGCCAGCATGGCCTTCAGTAAACTATTTATCCAAAGATCAAATTATTACACATATGAGACTATAATCTGAGCTTCACCTAAAGTTGATCCACCATTTGTAAAATTAGATGTAATTGTTACATCTCCCCCAACTGTATCGATTCCGAAAAGTATGTCTGTAGATGTTGTGTAAGTTCCTGCAACTGTCATATCAATTAAACCAGTAGCCATTAGACCCGCCGGAACCGGTGGCTGTGGTGTGGTTAGATTATTAACATGATATCCGATAGACAATGTTGCTGCTCCATTGAACGGAGTTGTAACTTCAACTGTAATTAAAGATACTCTGCGTCCTGTGCTTATTGATCCTATATTTATGGACGGTAATGAGGTCGTTGTAAGGGTATATTCAAGTGATTTTGCATCTGTCGTGGAACTATCCTGATTACTTGTTTCAATCCAAATAGTTCCATTGAATAACCATAGACTCCATTCATCTGAATTATTTCCTTGTGTGTCAACACTATCAATAACGTATGTCTGATCACCAATAAGTGGATTCATTGCATGTAATTGAGTTAGATTTGTAACAACCGTTAATGATGCTGTTCTTAATCCTTCTTCAATATATAATCCACATGCTTTAATGCCGTTTTCTACCGAGATTAGGCCAAAATCTTCGACTGCCGTTCCTACAACATCTAAGAAATCTATGGCTCTGGCATCCGTTGCTATAAATTTAATAACTGGTGTAATAGAAGCAGGCGTTACTAATGCTAAACCCGAACCAGAGTTTAAATCTGCAAATGGAACACTATTGATGTCTAGTGTTCCATTTATAATTGTAATTGGACCACCAGCTGTATTGGTTATTATTAGTGTCTGTGCGTTAGTAGTAGATGCAACGATATTCGGTATACCTGCTGCATTTATCACCTGAGCCATCTGCGATCCTCTTGCATAATCAGAATATTCACCAGGATCAGTTGATGCTATGTTAAAGGTAACAAGAATACCATTAATGGTAGCTGTAGCATATGGCCCACCTGTTACCCATAATAAAAGTTCACCATAGAATAACGTATTGGTCGTTTGAACTATTGATGGAGATAAAACTGTTGATGCTGTAACACCAGTTAAACTGGTCTGGAAATTTACAGCGGTCACAACATCATTTATACCATAAGGATATTGTGCAATTAAGATATCTATATCATTCAGCTGGAATACCGATTGTGGAGTTAATGCGGGACCAGATGCTGTACTAATTGATGTAGAGGATGTATTATTTCGTAATTTTATGTATAATTCAGATCCACCAGGTATTATAGTAATTTCACCGGGTATAGTAAGAGATGCATAAATTACATCGCCTACATCTCCTGGTAGATAATCTAAATAATCTACTATTTTCTGAACTGGATTAATTGTGAACCAGCCCGGTATGGTATCAGATATAGATGTTACTCTACCAATTACCATCCTATTTGTTGCATCAGATAAAGTAAATCTATGATTTATTGGATCAGCAGCAATAGTATCATTGTAAGCAAAGGTATTACCTTCTTGATATAATGGATAATCATATTGGAGATTAATATATTGGAATCTACTTTGAATATTTATACCGAATGTCGATGATACTCCGCTCGGAGGTACTGGATCAATTTCAGGAACCCCTGTATCACCTATATTAAATACAACATAGGTTCCTACATTAGGTGCCGGATTATTTCTAAATGTGTTATATCTGTAGATATCTTGTACAATAGCAATAACTGATGTTGCAGATTTGGATTCTATTGAAATAATTTGCCATGCCTGACCACTGGTTGCATTTGCAATCCACATACCAACATCAATATCCATACCATTATACAGACCAGGATCTCTGGTTAGATAAGAACTATGAGATTGAACATCGACATTCATTGTAATTTCCCATCTATGATCTACCTGCGTGGGAATTGGTTGGGGGTTTGGTGGAATAACTGGAAAATCGCCTGGATTATACCATGGCATCGTTGCTACGCCAATAACAGAGCTAATATTACCTTGTATAGCCTTTAATGGGATATTTAAGAATGCCATTTAAAATCCAAATACAACAATTAACCACGCACGTTGTCCGACAGATGCCGATGCTCCTGTATATGCCATTGTTGATTGTAATGTTAATATATTTGATGAAGTAAAGATACCATTAACTAAATCAGGTGATGCTGCTGTACCGCCGCCTGCAATTTTAATATTTGCACTAGCAAAATTGGGTCCTGGCATACTTGTAATAGCGAATGTATTTGTTGCAAAATTCTGACCATATAGTGTAATAGATTTAGGTGGATTAGATTTATTTGAAAAAGCATATGTCGCTACGCAATTTGCGCCATCTGTTATAGTCACTGATGTATTAGGTGCTCTTATAACATTTGGTGTAATCCCTGTGAAGGTGCCACTAGCACCCGATGTATATTGTAACACTACAATTTCTGGTGAACTTGATCCACCCACAATCGCAGTATTTGTTACATTTGAAATTCTACCCTTATTATCTACCGTAAATACAGGGACTTGAGTTGAACTACCATATGTACCTAATGTAACACCTGTCGTTGCAAGGCTTACAGAAATTGCCGGTGTGGTTGTAGGATTTATTACACTCGCTGTAATATCAGATGTTCCTGTTATAGAAACATTTGTTACAGTGCCACCACCTGCTGGTGTCGACCATATTCCATCACCTCTCCAGAAAGTAGTAGCACTTGCACCTGTTCCCGAATTTAGATTAGTTACAGGTAGATTTCCTGCATAAGTTGTAGCAAACGTACCAGTACCAGTACCAGTAACTGCACCGGTTAATGTAATTGTCTGATTACCTGTATTTGTGCCAGATAAGTTTGTACCAGATATTGTTCCTGTTGCTGCTACACTGGTCGGCGTAATTGCACCTAAACCAATTGTGATACTTGGTGTACTAGATCCATTTACAACAAGAGTAGTGACACCCTGTGTTCCTGTAGCAGAAACATTAGTTACTGTTCCTACGCCGGCAGCAGATATTGCTACATTAGAAATATTTGTGACTCTGCCCTTACTATCTACAGTTACAACAGGAACAAGAACTGAACTACCATACGTACCTGTTGGTGTGCCGGAATTAGCTAAAGTTGTTGCAAAACTGCCAGTGCCCGAACCTGTAACATCACCTGTTAACGTGATTGTCTGATCGCCGTGATTTGATCCAGAAAGATTTGAACCCGAAATTGATCCACTTGCTGCTACACTCGTTGGAGTAATAGCACCTAGTGTAAGAGTTATTGCCGGAGTTGTTGCTGGATTTAAAACACTACCACTTATGCCATTTGCTGTTACAATCGAAACATTAGTGACTGAACCGTTCGAAAGCCCCGTAATGCTAGAAGCTGGTATAGTGGCAGAATAGACCAGCTGTGTGCCAGCTGAATTCCAAAGTGCATAACCGTTTGGTAGCGATGGCTTTGCCGTATCACTTAGTCCGATGAACGTGCCGCTGCTGAGTGGTGGTTTGTTCAGCAGAGTATTATAATCTACGAAAGTATTCTCCCATAGACTAGTAAATTGATTATAAACTAATGCTTGTCCAGTTCTCAAGCTTGGACTCGGACTGTCGCAATCAGGTGATACATTAAGAAGTTCACCTAATCTACTTGCACCGCCGGAACCTGATAGGCTAGAGTTAATAAATGCCTTTCTTACTGAATCATACCTTAATGTTTGTCCATCTAAAACTTCACTAATATAGAAGTTAGGTACATATTGATTTAAAAGAGAATTTTGCCCAATTATTGCCATTACGTATATTCCTTATAAACTCAATAATACTTTATCTATTTGGCCATATTGCCATGTTTGCCATTGCGGGCTTACAGGTACTGGTTGAAGATAATCTCTATTCAATACCGCTCTTAAGAATACAAAGTTTCCAATGAATGTGGTGGCCATTGAGCCTGTATCGCCGCCATTATTACCATTAGGGTCATATGGGTCGATAGGAAATGGTATGAATGGTTTACATACATCTCCGTTTGGATTTAAATTAATCCAAAACCAATCTTCTGGTGTGGGATCTAATGCGAGAGTTCCTTGTAGACCAAATCCGCCTACAAGATTTTGATAAATTACCTGAACTGTATGTATTCCATCGGTATATCCATAGTACGCATCAGCCCTGACTTTCTCACCAATGACGTTCCACTCTGTTCCAGTGTTTGTCATCATGAGTACAGATTTTCTAATTGCCATAGTATTCCTTCTTGTTCTCTATTATTTATCACATTAAGACAAGAATTATAGCCCACAAAAAAGCCCCAATCAAGGGGCTTCTTTATTTTATGTTAATGTTGCATATTTCCAAGTGCCGTTTACATATACCCAAATCTTTTCTCCGGTAGTATCAACCTGCATAGGTGCATGACCAGCGATTACTGTGGCTGGTATACCTGTCGGTGTTCCTGCAGTGGTAGGAACCTGAAAAAATCCCTTTGTTGCAGTCGTTGATTGACTACCCATTCCGGCCATAACATCACCAGTGGCAAGAATTGCTATTCCGATTAAATTATTCGCTACAAGAGATAACGGTCTACCGACTCCTGCGCCACGAGTAAAGGTACCAATCACTCCGCGAGTGTCATTCATGTCAATCATTAGATATTCATCATCTACATCAGGATAACCATTCTCAAAAGTGATACCCGATTCAGTAGAAGTACCATTAGGAACTACCTGGAGAAGTGTTTTACCATCTGTTACATTAGATTGAAACATTGGGCGATTTGCAAGAGTGGTAAAATCACCCAAGATAAATTCCCCATTAGCAAAAGTTATGCTACCGGTTGGAGCAACATTACCAAGTCCGAACGTTAATGTGCCCGATGTTGTAATTGGATTACCACTTATTGTAATACCATTATTGACAGCAACATTCACAGAAGTAACTGAACCACCTGTAGCAGGAGCCCAAGTAACATTCGATCCATCAGTAGTTAAGAATTGTCCACCGAATGCTCCTTGTGGAGGTAGTAAGGCATTTCTTGCCTGTTGTGCAGTAGATTGACCAGTGCCGCCATTAAGAATCGGTAAAGGTACAGCCTGTGTATTTGAATAGATGCCAGACATTGTAATAGCCATTGTGATTTCTCCCGTGATGGACTATTTACCTCGATTATGAATTTATGATCATAAGAAAAGGCCCCTTAGGGGCCTTTTCTTAATGTAATTTATTAGATCACAATTAATTCCGTAACCAATGTATGAGTATCAATGATAAGTTGTCCTTCAATGAAATCAACATTTGCGCGGCCGCCTTCTCTTAGCTTACCAAACAAGATTTCCTTGGACAATGCCTTCTTAATCTTCTCTTCAAATAAGCGTTCGAATGGCCTTGCGCCCATCTTAGGATCGTATCCGTTTTGTGCAAGCCAGTCACGTGCTTGCTGTGTAACATTAAGACTAATGTTCTTAGGAGCAAGCATAACTTCTGTCTTTTCAACTTCGGCATTAACAATCAAATTCATTTCAGTCATTGTGAGCTTATTGAATTTAACGGTAGCATCTAAGCGATTCCTGAATTCTGGGCTGAAGAATTTCTTAATCTCTGCTTCAACAGCACCACCATTGTCCTGATCACCAAAACCAATCTTAAGTTTTTCTGCATCAGCAGCACCTAAGTTGGCCGACATGATAATAACTACATTGGAGAAATCAACAGTCTTTCCCTTGGCAGAAGTTAAGCGGCCATCATCCATTACCTGTAATAGCACAGTAATAACATCTGGATTAGCCTTTTCAATTTCATCCAGCAATAACACACAATTTGGATGCGTATCGATTGTTTGAATAAGTTGCCCTTCGCCCATCTTACCCTCACCGTGGCCTACATAGCCGGGAGGTGCGCCGATAAACTTAGATACAGTATGTTTTTCCATGTATTCCGACATGTCAAAGCGTGCAAAATGTACACCCAATGCTTCTGCAAGCTTTTTAGCTGTATACGTCTTACCAGTACCAGTTGGTCCAGTAAACAAGAAGCTACCAATTGGCTTACTTGGGTTACGCAATCCTGCCTTGGACATAAAGATGGCTTCGACAAGCTTATCAATTGCTCCATCCTGTCCATACACCTTATCCTTCATTCTTGGTGCAAGATTTTCCAATGCTGTATTTTCTTTCATATCAATCATTGATGCCGGAATATGTGCAATCTTTGCTGCTTGTTGAACAACACAATCGATTGTAACAACTTTTTCTTCCTTCAACTTAGAAATTGCACCAGCAGAGTCCATAATGTCAATTGCTTTGTCAGGGAAGAACTTAGATTTCAAATAACGATCAGCTAAGTCAACGCACATATCGGTTGCGCCCTCCTCAAAGGTAACACCGTGGAACTTTTCGTATTGATAAGCAATACCCTTAAGAATAAGTTTTGTTTCTGCTGCCGATGGTTGATTAATGTCATACTTCTGGAAACGACGCAGCAATGCTTTGTCCTTTTCAAAGTGTTCATGGAATTCATCGTATGTGGTTGCACCAACACACATCAATTGACCTTTAGCAAGCATAGGTTTCAACAAATTGCCTGCATCCATCTGACTACCTGTAGTTGCACCAGCACCTAGAATCATGTGAATCTCGTCGATGAACATAATACAGTTGCCTTGTTTCTTGACTTGGTCAAGCACACCCTTCAACCGTTCCTCAAAGTCACCACGGAATTTTGTGCCTGCAAGCAATGCACCAATATCCAAACTATACACAACCTTGTCGTGTAATGCTTTCGGAACTTCCTTGTTGACAATCTTAAGTGCAAGTCCTTCTGCAAGTGCTGTTTTACCTACACCAGGTTCACCCACATAGATGACATTGTTCTTCTTGCGACGTGCCAAGATTTCAATTGTGTCAATAACTTCTTTTTCGCGCCCAATAACAGGATCAATAGATCCATCTGCTGCTTCTTTGTTTAAGTTGCGAGCAAATTGATCAAGGAATGTTTCACCCGGAGCGTCTTTCTCTTCTGCCTTACGCAAATGTGCAATAATCTTTTCCCTTGTTACACCGTGTTTACCCAGGAAATAATAAGCATGACTAGTTTCTTCACCGAGGATGCTCAGTAAGATACCTTCATTTGTTAATTCATTCCTGCCGCTGAACACAAGTTGTGTTAGTGCTCGTTGGAATGTACGGTTTAGAACGGCCGTACGTTTTGCCGGTATGTCTTTGAGTGCATCTGGCTTCTTTAGTGCAGGATCGCCCAAAAATTGTACTGTTTCCGTCTTAATCTTTGCCGGCTGTCCGCCGATTGCAAGTATAAGTTCGTTTACATCTTTCTCATGTAACAATGATAGCAGGATATGTTCGAGCGTTACATATTCGTGATTGTTGTCATTTGCAACCGAAACTGCACGTTCAATCATCTTTTCTACTTTTTTAGTCATCTTTTTCCTTAAATATTAATACAGTATCTGTGGCTTAAAGATTTCAATGCAATCTTATCAGCTTCGGTCAAAGTTCTCGGAATTGTAATGGTAACACGAACTAAAATATCACCATGTCTATCCGTTTCCGGATTCTTCATACCCTTACCTTCTAACCTGACTATTTGGCCGGGTTGGAGACCCGGGGGTATTGTAAACTGTAGTTTAGCACTATCTAAGTGCTCAAGTATAGCATCCACACCAATCATTGCTTCGATTGCATTAATTTCTATGTCAACAAGCAAATCATCATTGGCACGTTTGAATTTGTGATGTGGTTGTATATCAACCCTATATAGTTTATTATCAGCGAAAAATTTAGTTCCCGATCTAGCGCCACGTGGGATATTTATAACTGCCGATTGATCAACTTTAATTGTTCTGCCTGTGTATGCATCGGCTAGAGAAATATTTACAATATGAACAATTTGTTGTTTTGGTTGACCAAAGAAACCTTCATTGAATTGACTATTCTGCGAAAAGAATGTTTTAAACATCTCTTCGAATTGTGCTGGATTACCGTTTGTACGATGGGTCCATTGTGGTTGGCTGGGCGAATCGGTTGCGTGACCGTGCATATCATAATGTCTACGTTTGTCGACATCACTAAGAGTTTCATAGGCCTCTTTGACCTCTTTAAATTTTTCCTCAGCCTGCTTTTTTTCGGGCGAACCATCAGCGCCTGTAATCTTATCAGGGTGATATTTGCTCGCAAGCTGTCGATAAGCTTTTTTTATTTCGTCTTCTGACGAATCCTTTGCAAGTCCAAGGATTTCGTAATAATCCTTTTTGCTCATGTGATATGCTTTCTAAAAGCGATAGGTAATTCGTCCCAAATTCAAGTCATATGGACTCATCTCAATTTCTACTAGATCATCTAGCAAAATTTGGATGTTATTCTTTCGAATCTTTCCACTAATAACGGCATTCAGAGTGTGTCCGTTTTCCAATTTAACTTTAAATCTTGCACCAGGCGATGCATCGGTTACGCGACCTTTTGTGACAATCATGTCATCTCTATCTTTAGCCAATTTATTAGTTCCTATATGCTATTTGTGTATCTTTAAGTAACATTACCCTGTCATCATTATTAACGCAAAGGTATTTTCCGATCGGGAGAACTTGACAATTTCCTAAGATGCTTAATAGCACTTTAGCTTCATAAGGATTCTGTCCTACTCTGAAAGCAGATTCGCTTAAAAAGTTTCTTCCTATAACAGTATCATAATCGCCGACATCAATCACTTCGGCAACTATTCTCCTACCGTTCCCTACTAGTGTAACAATATTACCATCAATTGTCAAGTCTGCAACCAATGAAGCACCAAAAAAGTCTTCAATTGCTTCTTTCATATCTACCATTTTAAATTCATCCTTAGGTACATAATCTGCTGGATCTATAATAACATAGTTATATAGTTCCGGATCGTTATAAGCGAACGTTTGTCCATCAGAGAAATAGGTTTTAACTTGCCAGTCCATGTTGCCACTGAGATTTCCGACATCTTTTAAGAGTGCCTGAAATTTGTTGGGAAAGGTATCATCTCTCGACATTTCGACGAAGACGAGATAGCGCCCTTCCTCATCTGTATTGGGACTTACTTCAACATCCAGGGTGTCGATAAACCCTCGTTGGATGAATGTGTTAAGGTCTGCTGCTGGTGCTTCGTCGTTGAGATAAAATGCCACTACAATAACTTCCAAGTCCTTTCCGGCTTTAGGCTCAAACTCATCGATAGAAACATCAGGCAGTATAGTACCTGCTAGATCGCCATTCTTTAAGCTCATACTTCATCCTCTGGAGGGGCCATGTCACTTGTTGGTCCCATTCCTGTTTCGTCTTGCGGCTCTGCCTGTTCTTCCTCAGGCTGCTCTTGATCAAATGCATCAGCTAATTCAGCATTTGTATCCTCAATATCTCTTTGAATAATATCATCAGTCTGTTCTAAACCGCGATTGATATATTTTAGTGGTAGTTCGATTGTTACTAGCCAAATTTCATGTTCGGCCATTTTGGCTCTTTTCGTCTGCGGATCAACCCAATCTTGGGGACCGTTAACTTTAACCGGTTTCTTAAATACGCCTTCTCTAAAATTAACTTTTGCACCAAGTTTAGTAAGACGCAGGCCAGCATTTGGATCTGGCATCATATTGTAAGGAAACATGAAAACTACCTTGAACCAATATCTGCTGATAATCGGACCTTCAACTAGTTCACCCAGAATCCAATTCTTATATGCAAATATTTCCGCATTATCTAGAGTTCTTTCGAATTCTATTAGCATAGATAATATATCATTACCCTTGGATATATTCACAAGTGTAGTTTTTATGCTGTCAAGATCAGTATTAGCCATTGTTCTTCCTATTCTTATGCCACTCTTTTATAGATTCGGAAATTTTTCTCTTATGTTCATCTGTATTCTTCTTTCCTAATCTCCGGCCTATACACCCTAAAGAAGATATAGATATTTTTTGTCTAGTCTCTTCTGATTGAGAATGCGATTTACCTGTATTACTTATAGATATCTTTTTTCTTGTGTCTGATGATACTGTATGCCCCTCGAGTGTCATTGATATTCTTCTTTTCGTATCTTCTGTCCTTGGAATACCTTTTTGCATTTCAGATTTTGCTTCTGCAAATTGTATTCTTAACCAACTATACATCTTATTATTTCTTATCTGACCCGAACTTGAAACACACATCATTGCAGCAGCCTTTACAAGTCCGTGATGTCCCGGATGGATCTTAACCAATAACTGATGTGCAACATAATGTTCTTCTGGCGTTAATCTTACTAGATTGTCTTTGCAGTTTGTTCCACCCATACATCTTGGAACAATATGGTGTCGTTCGACATACTCATTAAGTTGTCGATTTTTCGATCTTTCCATCAGTAGATTATAATGTTTTGTGTAGTCCATATCTTATATTTATCACTAATAAAGGAGATCAGTAAAGTTTAGAAAAAGTTCTCTATATCAATCACAAGTATAGAAAAGATATAAATAAACTTGTATGCAAAATACACTCGATAATTCAATCGACGTTCCATTGGGCGGCCACTTCCCGGCCACTAGCCCTTCCACTCAGAAAAATAACTCAATAAGGAGCACAACCTTGAGCAAAAATCGCAAAATGGTGGCCAAATCAGCGCCACATTCTCGCACAGCATATCAACACACTGACCCACAGGTTGCGAATGTTGTTAAACTTGGCAACAGGAATTATAGGAGAGTAGAAATGCTCCCACGTAATACAGCCCAAGAAAATTATGTAGAAGCCCTTCTAGAAAAAAGAATGGTATTTGCTGTAGGCCCCGCTGGTACAGGTAAAACGTTACTTGCTGTACTAAGAGCCATTAAAGCACTACGCGAGGGAGAAGTTAGTAGGATTATTTTAACGCGCCCAGCGGTTAGCGTTGATGAGAAACATGGATTTTTACCAGGAGATTTAAATGCAAAGATGGAGCCTTGGACACGCCCTATTTTTGACGTATTTGAAGAATATTACGGATTAATGGAAACAAAGAAAATGCTAGAGGAAGGCACTATCGAGATTGCACCACTAGGATTTATGCGTGGACGTACATTCAAACATGCATATGTCATTGCTGATGAAATGCAGAATGCAACACCAGATCAAACCAAAATGTTATTAACACGTATCGGCGAAGGTAGCAGTATGGTACTGACAGGTGACTTACGTCAACATGATCGGGGGTTTGATAAGAATGGTTTAAAGGATTTCCTAGAACGCTTCGCGGCCAACAGAAAGAGCTCTATGGCAGTTTGCACATTCGGTAGAGAACATATCGAACGTGATGAACTTGTTGCAGAAGTGCTTGATGTTTACGGAGAGGATGAATAAAACTATCTACTCATAAGAAAGCCCCATAAGGGGCTTTTTTATTGGATATTAATCTCTAGGTAATGCTTGATTCAGATTTCTATTCTTGGTCTGAGACATATTTACTTGATCTAGTTGACGCTGATATCTTTCTCTAAGTGCTGCATCCACTGGTTGTAATTGTTTATCCTTAGCTTGAGCTTTCTTCATATCTAATTCAAACAGTTTATCTTCCAACATTTGTCTACGTAATGTCTGTGAAGTATCTTGAATAAGATCTTGTGTTTGAAGTTTGTCTTTCCCAACATCAGCAGCATGGGCATATCTTTCATCCACTGCAAATAATGCTGCTACTATAGCAATAACGGAACCTATAGATCCGAATGCTACTTTCAATATATTGTTTTTAACTGTCTCTACTGTTGGCATAGTATGTTCTCCGATAACATACTATTTATCGGTTCCCCACTTAATCTTATTCCAGACTCGTTCGTGACACCAATATATAAATGGCTTGATAATAATTTCGGTTGCTCCGATAGCTAACGATACAGTAATTACGCCTGTAACTATATACGAAATTGTTATAGTTGTTAGAGTTCCGCATATCCGGTAGCTGTACGCTTTAACCAGACTGCGGAGACCTGACTCACCCTTATTTAAGGCCCAACTCTTTACGAATTTTTTTACAATTGTCATAATGATTCTTTTTCATGCTTCCTAAATATCTACCTTTCGCACCACAGTTCGGACATATAATATCGGGGGCATTTCTAATTGACTCCGATGCCTTAATCCTAGATTCTGGTGTAATTACTTGTTGTGATCGTGCTATTCTTATTTTTTCTTTTGTTTCTTCGGAAACTACCTGCATCTTTGCTTTATCGCCTTGTTGTTTGCGGCGCAATGGATTATTTGCCCAGGCCAATGTAGCACTTTCAGATTGAGCTTTACGATATTCGGGATTCTCAGCTCTTTTAATGGCAGCAATTTTTAACTTCTTTCGTACTTCATCTGTAAGATTAAACATAAGATTGTTTCTATTGTTGTAAATACTATCTGAAGTTATATCTAAATTATCTAATAGCGTAGATTCTAAACGTTGGCAATCAGCCATCATACCTTTATGTAATATTTTTCTTTCCCACAAATATAGAGGATTACGAAAATCTTCCCAGAAGATAGAAGATGCCGATGAACAAATGTATCCATCACCTTCTATCCCTTTATGAAATCCTATATAAATTTTATCTAATGTTAAATTAGTCCATTGATATACAAATGAGTCCATACATTTCTCCCTTAATGTATTTATCATTGTGCCATCGTCCCAACAATTTTATTCTATACCCATATCCTTACGAATTTTAGTAGCAGATATTTGTTGTATCTCATCTGGAAGATCTATTTTGTTTATTTTATAGCCCACGTCGCGTCCATAATTAATTTCAACAATGTTGGGCACAATTTGTATTTCATATTGGCCCTGGTATAAGGGGTCGAGATCTCGTCTAATATAGTCTGCCACTTGTTTAAGAGTAAAAGGATTGCTACCGTTCCAACCCTGACAATCTCGTATCTGTACAATTACCTGCCCTGTTTTAGCAATAGCAATATCAAATAATGCCCTATGCCCTTGATGCCAAGGCTGATATCTTCCTAGTAGCATAACAGTTTCTTTCTGCCAATTAAATACTGGGCGACGACGATTTTCTAAGATATGATTGCTGATAAATTCTGCCCACTTATCAGCATCTTGTTCGGTAATACGAAAATCGTATTGTTCGGGTGGAACAAATGCTTTATTTGTATCTGCATATCTCCCTTCAGTAATTGTGTCTACCCAGATTGTCCAATCAGCTTTAAAATTATGACGCATCTCTGGCAATGGTGCAACAAAGTCTGCTATTGAAAAATCAGATATAGATTTCAGTGCAAATTCCGCCATACGCAATGATTGGCGAATTCGGCCATCGTGACTAAAATCCCAATCATTAAATCGTGTTCTAATCTCATCTGCATTAAACATATTGATTGTACGTTCAAATGCTTGCACCATCTCTGGATCCGATTTGAGTTCTTCAGGTAATTTGGCAAGTGCTGTTTCCTCAATATATTTCTTGAGTGCAATTGCTAATGTTGTTTTACCTGCACCAGGGAGACCCATTATTAAAATTTTCTTAGACATTATATTCCTTGCATATCATGTTGTGAATTTCCTTCCAGGGAGATGTATAACTCACCGTAGGGAATAGATCTGTTTTATAGTGCGAATTATACGGGTGGTTAATTAGTACAGTTTTTAATCCAGCTTCATAACCAGCTTCGGCCTGGCGCATATGATCTTCAATCCAGAAATAACCTGTGTCTTCCCATCTGGTTAAAATATGCGCTTTACTTGCGCCCATCTCAATACAATTAATTTCATCAAATATGTCACCGAATAGTCTAGTTAGATTCGCAGTTCTATAATGTTTTGCAGATGGTGCAGAACTGATGCTTGTAACAACAATAAACCTAAAACCCTTATCAACTAGCTTCTGAGTATATTCAACAGCATCAGCAAACGGTTCTAGATCTGAAATCCACGGACCTTCGTTAAATTCCCTAATAAGGGCTCCAGCTTTCTGCATGGAAATACCGTGTCGGTTTGCCAAGCTATATTCATGATCAGTATCGGGCAATTGTGGCATACCACGTTCGGCCATAAACTTATTGAAGCCATCATTCCAATTTACTAGACACCCATCGGCATCTGTAAGAATAATTTTCTTTTTAGGCATGGTCAAATACCGTACGTGCTCGAATGTTACCAAACGAATCAGAAAACACTTCGGGACTCTGTTCTACGACTACCTGATCTGCCCTATATGCTGTATCAAGTTCTGCCATTTGTTTTTCATACTTTGTTCTTACATAAGCTTCAAATTTATCATAATCGCCCATGCCGTGACGTTCACCAGATAACATTTTTCTGTTGATGTAATCGCCGATAGCACTAGACATACTAATATGTCTATTCCTGAGTTGATTTACAAATTCAATTGTCTCTGTAACTTCCCATTGTGTTTCGGAACTTTTTGCAGCACCGGTCTTAGCACCCTTCTTAGGTGTGTGCTTATGTGATACAACAATAAAAACTTTTTCTTTACTCATAATACTCCTTTTGCAATCCATTCTAATTCAACCAATGTAGCCGACAGGCATAATTCAACATCAACACAAGAAGCATGATTTACCATTCCGTCTCTAATAACAAGAATGGCCTTACATTGTTTTTCGTCCTCTTCACCCCATATTTCTATATTTTGATATAAGAAGGTATACATCTCTTCATATTCTTCTCTACCAACCTTTTCGCATATAAGCTGGCGCGCCTCTTTAAATTGGCCGGCTCTGAATAATGCAATCATATCAATCTTATAGTCTGCTGTTTCTTCAGAATCTATATCTGGAGCAACTAGCTTACCACCAAACGAATTAGATTGAAGCATACTAATGCCGCGACGCAAATCGGGATATGTCTTATCAACAATTGCCACTAAAGCATCGAAATCTAATTCAATACCTTCCTTACTTAATATATCCACTAATTTGGCATCAAATTCATCCCTGTCCAATTTCTCAATGTGCATACGTCCTGTTTCACAACGCGACTTAATGGCATCCATAATCTTATGTGGATAGTTGCACGTCAATAGAAATCTAACAGAACTTGCATAACGTTCCATGGTACCTCTAAGTATACCTTGTGCGGGTTTAGACAATCCATCAGCTTCATCTAAGAAGATATATTTGATATCTCCTACACCCATTGTGCTAGAGAATCCATCAATTCTTTCTCTAATATAGTCGACACCATTATCCTTTGAGGCATTAACTTCTAATATATCAAATGGATCGATATTGAGTTCGTTTAATAGAACCTTAATGAGTGTGGACTTACCTGTACCTGGTGCGCCAGATAAAAGCATATGTGGTAATGCACCACCTTGTATCCATTTAGCTATCTGCTTTTTCTGTTTGCCATCTTTGAAGACATAATCTTCGATCTTTTTCGGACGATATTTTTCTGTCCATAGTTCTTTCATTTCTTAGATCTTTCTTAAAATGCATGTGAAGTTGTAAACTCCGAAAATATATTCATCTCTGGATCTTCATCCGAAACAAGCATCACAGACTTAGGCCATTCAACACCCCAAACCTGCGTATGTGAACCATCATCCTCTTTGATTTTAAGCATTCGAGTCCAACGCCCATTTTCGATAAGAATCCATTGTCCCGGAGTAATTTCTGTAACGTCTTCACCCACAGAATATACTCGTCCCCAGCGTGGGCGAATGCCTTCGCTCTTGCCATTATCATCGGGGATAATGATACCATTAACAAGTCTGGAGCCACGCTCCAAATCTGTTACAAGGACCTTACCTTTTAATGCTTTAACTTGCATTTGTATCTCCGGCAATGATATCGCCATTCGGCAACTGCACTTCTTTCACCACTTTTGGTGTCTCGGCAGGTTTCATAGCCTTAACTGGCTTAGGTGCCTCCAACACAGGATCTGGTGCCGCAGGTTGCTTACCCTTCAAACCTGTACTTACAACAACAGACTGAACTCGATGATTATCACGTGCAATATCATCCGCTGTTCGTGTTACCTGGCCACGATTAATTTGATCGCCCTTGGCATTAACTTTCATATTACCGATTGCAGGAACCTTTTCGTTTTCACGATTCAGTGCTTCCATATCAATAGTTGTTCCACGGTATGTTACATGTCTACTCATTTTTCTTTTTCCTATTTTAGATAATCTTTTATATCGAGTTCGTATTTCAACGAATCTACTCTGTGTACACCTATAAGGTATAGTATATACGACGAAACGCTGGAGCCGCGACCTACGCCCCATACGAATTTGTTCTTTCTCATGTAATCCACAAGAAATATAAACAACCTTAATAGCATAACCAGATCCCGTTCCTCATAAAGAACATATTCTTTATTTACACGATCAATTTCCAGTTGTGTCTTACATTTATCGAGTAACCATGTGCGAACATCTATTTGCTGATAGACAACTGGAAATATCCATTCATCTGCACACTTCTGATGAAAATCATCAAATGTTAATAATTCTTCGGGTGCATCTAAGAATGTAATTACTTCTGGTAATAATGTAGATTGGTATTGTTGAAATAATTCAATCTCTTCATCAAATATAACATTCAAGTGACTTATATTCTTTCCCTGAAGTAAAAGTTCTCTAAGGTTATCACTAGAGAGTATGGCCTGGTCATACGTGTTTACTTTTACACTGTCTTTGGTTTCCATTTCTCCACCTGAACAATTCTTGCGGGCTCACGCACAAGTCCAATATGCATATCTGATACCTCAGATATAATACGATGAAATTCATCCATTGGATCAACTATATCGCTAAACAGTTCTTCATCAGTCTGTTCATTATCTTCGGGTCTAACAAATTCGAAACAGAATCCATCATCCCTCATCCACCACGGATCTTTATCTCGTGTTGTACCTTCTGTATAATATTCTGCTGTACTGATTGGCAATACATATCCAGTATCGGGACAATCAAATGTATATTGTAAAGAAGTATCACTACCCTTTAAATGTATCTCACCTACAATTAAATTTGGAAGTGCTAGAGATGATATCTTTGCATGTAGAAGCTGTATCAACAGATCATCTGTTGGGCTGTCTGGGCAGTACATCATAATGTTTGTTGATAGATTCGCAATATAAAGGTCGTCTTCATTGCATACATCTACAACAACAATATTGGGCAAGTTTGTATCTAACCAGAAGTAAACCTTCTGATATGTGACACCTGCGTTATATTCAACCTCTTCTCTGGTTTTACCCTTCTTGCCAGTAGCAACAAGATCAACTGTTAATTTCCAATCAACAGGTGTTAACCAACTATCTTGAATTCTGATTCCCGTGAATTCATATTCCAGAGTCATGTGGCTCTTGATAAGATGCCTACCCTTTTTAATCATAATGATATCCCTTAGTCATCTAGTTTCCCTAATTCAATCGGTTTATTTATTTCGGGATATTTTTTCTTAAATTCTTCGTCCATTGTACGCTGTTGCCGTTCTCGACGTTCATCTTCAAGAGATTGAATTACTTCTTTAATGCTGAAAACTGTAGGATTATGTCCTAATGCTACTTGGGCATTCATGTAAGTATAAGCTCTACCCAAGCGTTCGATAATTTCTTCATCGCTTAGTTTGCTTACGTCTAGGAAAGGGTGCATAGTGGACTCCTTAGGTTCTGTATATTTATATCAGTATCAAAACAATTTGCTAATTGCTGATAAGGCACCCAAATTTTTCTTAAGAAATATAGTGACTGCAAGTTGATACTTCTTAGCTATTTCCTTATCATAGAACATCGCATTGTATGTTATATAATTAGTAGGAATTAATGGGTTTTGATCTAATGAGAATGTCTGAAAATCTTCCTTGTCAGTATAATATCTTTTCGGACATAGATTATATTCTTTATTTTTTGTTTTATCTTCTATATTAGGAATATCTTCGGATGTTGCTATTCTTCCATTCTCTGGATCTAACATACTACCCTTGTATATTGTAGGATTTACAATTTCATAGAGTCTTGCAGCTTCGTAGTCATATATTTGACGATCACGTTGATTATAAATCATACCAGCTTCAACAAAATAAACAATATCATCCTTCAAATCTAATAATTGTTCGATAAATTCAAGACGACAAGGCCAGACGAAATTTGGATCGTTGGCCCCTGTGTGCGATTGTACAGAATTTACATCCTGCGATGCTTTTTTATAATATTGGATATAGGCGGGCGGACACTTCAGATATTTGAAGTGTCTAAATTCCTCAGTATAAAGATCACTGTTCATCCGTTTCTATTGTCTCGTGTATTGTAAAAAGTGTGCCAGCTGGCCACATAACCACTTGGATAGCTCGTGCTTCGATGCTGAGTCGAAATTGTAATGCATCCATTTCATCTTTAAAACAACAATAGGCACGGCGAACAGATTGCCAATCGGGATCAAATAATGTCGCTATAATTTGCTGTTGAGACATACCATTGAAATGATTTGCACCTGGTGGTGCTGTATGTCCGTGATCATTCTTAACCTGTATAACATCATGTTCAAGTTGAGAATATCCCCATGTGCCCTGTATTAGTTTATAGGCCCGGCGTGTAACTTTTCTATATTCGGCTTCTAATACTTCATCTGGTCGGTTACAGAGATATTCCATCCTAACCACGTAGGGATTAGGAAAGAATATCTTAGAGCGTGAATGTAGTAACTTTGTCATACATAATCGTGATGCCTCTTATGAAATGCAGTCATATCAGCCTTCTCCGAAAAGCGAATAACAACAAATTGACCCATATCAATTTCGGCATACAAACCCTTCACTGTTTTGAAGCCTTTCTGGAACTCATCTTGGCGACGATAGAAAGTTGTTGGATGTAGACGTACTGTCTCCCAATCAGATGTGTAACTATCTACAATAATTGGATCGCCAGTAATACACTTGCCTTTTTGCTTCATTTACTTCTCCTATGATTTGTTAATCCAAAGCCATTTTTCATAAATCGATTGTGCTATCTCATTTGGTTCATAACCGATGGTCTGTATTTTGCAAATAACGTGTCGTGCTGAAATATCATATTCCTTCCCAGAAATAGTTCTAACTTTAAAGCAGAAATCATCCTTTAATTTATCAATGACCGCACCTTCTGAATCTCGCTCAAAGATGACAGCTTCGACAAATTTTAAAAGAATTGTTTCTCCCGCCTTGGTGTAGATTACATCTCTGGGATATGCCATTATTAAAGCAGACTTAGGTACAGCGAAGACGATGGATCAAAGTCTGCTCGGAAAACGTAAATCTTCGGACTCACAGTCTTGCCACCCTTGAGGGTTTTCAGCACACGGCCTTCCATGGTCCATTTGTCTTCACCCTTGCCGACGTTGGCATTAAGCCAGTTGACAAGTTTGTAGAAATGATCACGATCGCGAATCGTGACGCGGAAGGTATGAGCTGCATTCTGTTCCTTAAGGTTTACTGGTTCCTTGGAAGTGGTTTGCTTGTTCATATTACACTTTCTATAAGTAGTTGAGTATTAATTTTACAGTGTTTTGTCACTACTGTCAACTGGATATGCACCGCGTATATCTACGCCGGCTTCTTTCATCATTTCTAGTGCTACAAACATATCCTCTTGCCATCTTTCTGGAGACTTATCGGCCGTAAAGTTTGCATCAATCACAACTGTCTTGATACCACGCTGAATGATTGACTGAGCACAATTTGTACAAGGAGAAAATGTAACAAACATGACACAATCAGTCAGGTCGGCGCGCGGAGATAAGTCCATAGCATTGCGTTCTGCATGACACATCCACTTGTACTTAATAGGGCGTTCTTTGCGTTCAGGTACCGTATCATCAATACCTTTTGCCATACCATTAAATCCCCAGGAGACAGGAGATCCGTCGAGCGTAGTAATAACTGCGCCCACTTTGGTTGATTCATCTTTGGACCAGGATGCTACATCCTTTGCCATCTTTAATAGACGACTAGCCCATTTATCGTTTAATACATCCATTATCGTGTAAGACTCTCACGTGTGATAATCTGAGCAAGTTCTTCACCCAAATCTTCCTTATCTGTAACAATGTATAAAGCTGAAGCTGTTCTATCAGTACGATGATCATACGTACGAATTTGAACAACCTTCCCACCTGTGGCATGATAAACAGTAAAATTCATACCCTGATTACCATCTTCGATATTGTTATTAGAAGTTTGAACTAACCCTGATTTTCGTCTAGCACTATTAATAGACATCGGAGCCTCCTCCATCTTATTATCTTCATCACTCTGAGTTACCCATCGTATGAAGTCTACCATTGTTCGTTTAAATGCTTTTTTAATTCCCATTATAACTCCAGGTTAATTTAAATGCCAGTAAGCTGGCCTCATCTTTGAATGCTGCAAGATTATAACAGCCGGCCACACCATATGATGTCCAATCGTCACCTCTTTTTCCAATGCAGGCTCTACACCAATTATCCACCTTTGTGTAATCATTGATGTTAAACTTAGTTTGATAAGGCCAGAGGGATTTCTTTAGGTGTCTCATTTTCATAGCCAAGTCAATTTAAAAGCAACTGCATCTTCATCATTCTTAAATGAAATTGTACTGTGTCCGAAGTTACAGCTCAGCCGCCATTTTCCGAGTGCTTTCCAATTAGTAATTTCTCCGCCACCATACCAACCTCCGGGACCTACATATTTCTTACACCATGCTTCCATCTCACCATGTAGATGATAGTGGTCTCTACCGAAGTTAAGTTCTTTCATCTTCCTATTAATTTTCGAATAATAACATATTCTTCCCATGCCTTTTTTAGTGCAGGGTACGTCTCCAATTGTTCCTGTGTCGGGATCATTATATCCATAGGACTAACAAGGTTAGGATCTGTAATCACTGCCCAATGCAATCCTGTCCATATCCAGTCTTTTCCTGTAACTGAATCCATAACACAATCACCTATTTTTGGATTAGTAGGTTTAGTGGTATGCCAAACTATACTAGATGTCGCCATCTTTCCTATTTTCGGAGTGGAATGGATCAAATTTGCCGCCTGGATAACGTGATTCCAGTTTTGCTACATTATCAGCAATAACTGTATTTGGATCCACACCCAGTGCCCTACAAGCATTTGTCCAATACCAGATTACGTCACCTAATTCTTTTTGCAAATGCTGATGTGTTTCTGTGGTAAGAGTTTTACCATGGAACATAATCTTCTTTACAATTTCAGAAAACTCTCCAGCTTCACCCGACATACCCATTGCTGCCGTGATTAGCAAAGGAACATTTACATCTGGACCGTGAACTCCATTTTCAAAATTTCCGTCGACGCGATCCAACGAGTTCATAAAGGTAGTTAAATCATTACTGGACTGGCTTGTAACACCTTCTACGAAATCTGTGTATCTGTTTAAATCAATTTGCTTGTTCATTATTTTCCTTGGTTAAATATATGTTTGGTTTTTGACGTTCTTTACTATTCTATAGAACTTTTCAAAGTGGTCCAGTGAGTTGATGCCTGGTTTCTGATTATTACTTCCCCATATGGATTTTCTTCTATCCATGAGTGTAATTTTTTCTGTCTTTTCTAAGTCACATGGTAAGATCCTCGAAACTTCGAAGGTATTTATTGTTGCCGGTTGCTGCCCAGCATAGATATAAGGGTAGTCAACTAAGAATTTATGCTCTCTTAGATTTTCCATTAATAGCATACCAAAATCCTGAGATGCTAATCCATTATAGAAGAGTACCGCAGCCTCATCTTTAGTAATCTCTTCAAATGTCATTGATACCTTTGGTACTGCATGGGTTGATACAAGCTTAATTCGACCAGATGTGCCATAATAGGTACCAGTCATGTGCGTTGTATTGCTGAAGAATGCACTTGCTGTCGCAATATGTGAATTCATTTTATTGACTGCATCTTCCCGTGTCATGGGAGATGCAGTCTTTCTAACAACTTTCAAAATCTTTAAATCCGTTTGATAATGGAATTTTCCATTATCAACTTCTATCACTTGTCTACGCAGAAATACCTGTGGTTTATATTCTTCTATTCTTGAATAACCACCTATGGGTCCATATAAAGATACTACACCCATGTAAATACCCTGAAGTTTATTTTGAAGTAATACAGTATCACCGATCTGTACATCCTTCATATCTACCTTGCCTTCAATAAGTTCAGTGCCCTCTACAGCATCAAGATAATGAGTCGAACTTACAGGAACCAGTGTCATCTTAGTTTCTGTATTTTCTCTAGCCCAGACACATTTCTGCTGAATTAGTCCTTCTGTAATACCTGTGACGTGTAGGATGTCCTCAAGATTCTTGGAAGATATTCTAACTAAGAATCCTCTGGGATCAATAACTAGCCAAGTCTGGTCAATTGATCCCCAATTCTTACGATCGGTCTTATGGAGTGTAAAACCGGGCAATGGAATATTATCATGCTCATAGAGCATTGAATACTTTTGTGTTATGTTAGAAAGTTTTTTCTTTTCGTTTGTCGAGTCGCCAAATGGAATAACTTCTGCTTCAGGTAATTCATACTTTTGATTAGCTGTATCCCACCCGGCATATATAGTTCGTGCAATGTTGAGCATTTATTATTTTGATAGTTTTAGTATTATTTGATATTCTTCATAGGCCCGCTGCACAATGGGATTATTCATCCTCATCCAATGCTCTTCTCTTAGATTTTCAAGAAGAATTATATCTTTCGCAAAATCATCAAACCCATCACGATGATGAAAGTTCATCGCCATGGTTATAGTTTGACGACCTACCATAGCTGATGCTGTATGGGCACTCATGCCATAGAAATCGTGAGTTTCTGTTTTTACATTAAACTCAGCTGTGGCACTATATTTCCTGATTATTGAATATAGTTTATTATAGTCTATTTCTTCCATGTGAGCCTGTAAGTTCTTCGATCCTACGACGCACATTGGAGCGTAGAATCAAAAGTTGTTGCTGCTCTTCAGGATTTGGTGTATCCTTTATAAGCTGCATATAATTTTGGTCGAGGATTGTCGCATCATCTAAACTAGAATGCTTGATGATGATAAATCTTTGCTTTAGTTCAACAGTATCATACATAATATTCTCCTCTATGAGTTCTACAGAACTATTTATGCCACATCAACACCGAATCCAAACTGAATCTTAAACATTGTTGCATCGGTGCCGTCTTCGAAACCGAACTTATTGCCACCTAGCATTGTCCATCGTCCTTCCAGATTTTTGACACACCAGATAACAATACCTTTCTTAGCAATTTCATGATAAGGAATATTTAAATGTGTAAAAGTCCATGAGGTATCTTTGTCCCGAATCAATTCGTTCATCGGTACGTACATATTCTTATCCATCTTAATTCTCCTGTATTACAAGTGTAGCATTTTACTCACGCTCTGTCAATTTTGAGTGCAACAAAAAGCCGGCACTAGGCCGGCTTTTTGATTGGTTGCAATTATTTCTACTTATAGGGTTTCCAAGTTTCTCTTGTCTGCGTTAATCTATTCGCAATAACGTACATAGAAATGGGATTATGACCTAGTCCCAAATGGCAAGCACCGGGTATCTCAATATTCTCACTTTGATCACCCGCATCTTCAAGTGAGGATTCCCAATAGACTACACCATCTGTCTTACTATAGATTGAAGTAAATGGCACAGGTGGTGGTTCAGCAATCTTTCTTAACACTTCGGGATCTTTATGGCTAAGATCTTTGGTTAATAATTCGTAAAGGAAGTCGGCATTTGTTCCTGTACCGCCCTTAAATGGCGTACCAAGAGTAATTACCTGTCTAACGATATCAGGTGCAACCTTGGCCATTTCTCTTGCGTAGATACCGCCAAGACTCCAACCAATTATACTAACCTGCTGTCCACCCGATGATATTGATACATCACGCACAAGTTGTGATAACTGTTCGAGCATTGTATCCATGCCATCCTGCGGGCCCATATTTCTACCTAGGCCCCATGGACGAGCATCATATCCTAACTCATTAAGAAAGTGTCGGACATAATGCGTAGAGCCATCTGCTGTTCCTAATCCCGGTAATACTATTACAGGATGGCCATCTCCTTTCGGAGAAATATATTGCAGTGGTGCAGCAAGAAGCCACCCCAGCCCATATTCATAT
>Ga0214248_1000090_pt1 | contig 42962 bp, 61 predicted proteins | sample TroBogypolimnion_10_FD_153086 | JGI IMG/M metagenome (GOLD analysis project Ga0214248, IMG submission 153086) | Freshwater microbial communities from Trout Bog Lake, WI - 15JUN2009 hypolimnion | ecosystem: Environmental > Aquatic > Freshwater > Lake > Hypolimnion/Profundal zone | place: Trout... | reverse complement strand
TTACCACCGGTTGACAATGTAGGTGATAGTGAAGTCCAAAACTCTTTGGCTATATTAGGTTCCACGAATGCAAATTCGTCTAAGTAAACAAGTGATAAGGACATACCACGACCAGTATTTTCAGTTGTGGTAGTTGCTACAATTCGAGAATTATTATCAAAATCGATGGAGCGTTTGTTGTAGGATTTTACACCTGCACGTATATGATCGGGCACGGATTCATATGCATATCGTACTCTATGCATAATTTCCTGAGCACCATCGTATTTGTTAGATGCAACAAGAATAGTTGCATCATCATTGAACATTGCAAACCATAATAGATAACCCGCTGCCACAGTAGTCTTACCCATTTGGCGACTTACCATATTTACAGATTTTCTATATGTGTGATAGGTATGAATTAGTTCTATTTGGAAAGGATATAGCGATAATCTTTGTCTACCCTGCGTCGGATGCTGGATATACATAAAATTAGTGATGAAGTATTCCGGGCCCGTTACAGGGTCCATACATGCCTTTAATTCGTCAATCTGTTCCTTGGTATACGTTACCTTAGTATAGGCACGCTTTACAAGTTTATCGTCTTGGTAAATTGCCATATCTTAGTAGTCATCTCCACCATAATCTGGCTCATTGAAATCTGGTTCCGGTGGCTCGATATTCTCTGCCTGCTTATCAAATGCTGAACCTAATAGATTTACATATAGGGTAGGATGTAAAAGTTGTTTGATTACCGAAGGATCAATTTCCTTTAATGCATCTTGAATGGAATATGCATCACCATCAATATAAAATTCTTGATCAGGAATAAACGAAACCGAACTTACTTCTGGTGTACCAGCAGATGCATATACCGAGGATGTATATGTTGGCTGATCACTCTTGTAATTCCATCCAGTTGGATTTTCGTCTTCTTCCCATTCTACAGAAGCAGATGATGCAATCTCAACATCATATCCTATTTCAACAGGTTTACCCTGTCTGTTTAACGCTTTTCCGTGGACGTTGATAGTGCCATTGTATTCAATACTATCAGAACTCGTGTCAAAGTCACCGTAAAAATCCTGTATGGATAAATCAGAGACTTGATGACTTTCAGTTAACTTTTTTTTTTGAGCTGCGGCTTCGTTAAGATAATTTCTATAGCCATAAACAAGTTCTTTATGAACTTCGGCTACCTGCATCTTCTTCTGTTCTGGATTATCGCCCTGACGTGCGCCAGAAGGACCTACCTTTCTTACAACAGGACTATCAGCACCATTTGGAAAGAAATCATTGCCCGATGCATTATTAACATCATCGTAACCATTATTTAAATCCAGAGCTTCTTCGAAATCATCGTGTCCACCATAGTCGCCATAATCTTCATCAGATCCGTGACCTGCACTTGCTAGAGCATCGGCATCATCGGACATATCATAGGAACCCTGTGGTTCTCCATCGCCCATGCCTTGTTCTTCGCCGCCAAAAGAAGACATAATTGCTTCTTCAGCTGCCATAAGATCTTCCTGACTTACGCCCTGTGATTGCAATTCGCGCATAACAACTTCCATTGCTTCTTCAGGTTCAACAAATGAATTTGTTAATTCGCCGAAACGCATCATTGCCCATTCACCTGCTCTAGAGCCTTCGCTTTCGTCCATACATCCTTCTTCTTGTGTAGGTGGTGTGCGACCACTATTCTTAGCTAACATTTCTTTGCTGCTAATTTTATCTTCATAGTCATGACGCTGAACATCTTGAGGTGTCAAAGGTTTCTGACCCTGTGCCTTACGCCACGCGGTTGGAACTTCGTATGTACCTGGACGAACACCTTCATCCATTTCAGTACTCTCTTCTTCCTTATGCTTCATGGCATTGCTTAATTGTTTTGTACCGGTATCGGCCTTATTGAATTCTTTGGCTACACTTGCATCCATACCAGTCTTTTTAGCAAATTTAGGATCGTGAGCTGCTGCTGCCATAAAACGTGCTTGTTTTTCAGATTTAGATTTTTCATCTAATTGCTGGCCTACGCCCGGAATAGATACCACACCTTCCATAAGGTTAATTAGTTGTCTCATGCTTTTCATTATAGAACTCCTACTTTCATCAAGTTAGGCTTCTTAACACGTCCGAAAAGCCCTACATCGTCTTTCTTTAAATTCTTTGGATCATTGAACTTATCATAATCCTTCGGTAATGTAGAGTGATCAGTCTTCTCCAATGGACTCAATGGATTCACAACTGTTGTTACTGATCGCTCCTTACTAACCTTCTCAAGTTCCTGTAAGAAACTTGTGTTATATTTTTCACCATAAGGAACTGTTTCTGTTTCCTCGTAATCACTACCTAAACTTGTTTTATACTTCTTCTTAAACTCTGGAGAATTTCTGTCTAGATACAAGTCTGTTTCGATTTGACGTGGATCATTGTCAGAATATACTGCTAACTGGGCTGGTGATATTCCCATATTGTTACAAAGGAATGTTCTAAGAAAGTCTAACGAAGCAGGATATCCCATTGTAAGATCACAAGTGAATACCGGTGTGTTCTTTATATTAGGAAAATCTAGTGGACTCTCTTGAATTGGTGTTTTTCTAAATGCCGATGCCTTTACTAATTCGTACTTCTTTAAGCACGACTCGAGCATATCGATCATCTCGTCGGACATTTCTTGTACGGCAAATTTCAAGACATAATTATAATCTGTCTTTGTTTCTGCAACGTATGATGTGAATGATTTCTTTTCTGCCATATAATGACTCCAGTGATACGACTATTTATCAGAGTTTTCTGATTTACTAGACACTATATATTTTAGGAGTACGTTTCTGTCGAATTCAACGCCACCAGCCTGTTTACGTTCGCCGTTGCCCTGTTCTAAATCAATCTGTTCAGCGCGAACTTTCTTAAGTTGAAGCTCGATCATTTTTAATTTCTTATCTGCTTTGGCATTTTTAGCATCCAATGCTGTTTTTAGCATCTGGCCTGCTACTTCATAGATCTTTCCGGCATGCATATCCGGGACATTGCCGCCAAGTGCGATTAGATCATTGAATGTGTCTACTGCCTTTCTGGCAATATCATCCATATCATTATCGTGTGCGTCTAAACCGACAACAGGCGGTAATGCAAAATCTACCTTCTCTGCTGTAGAAAGAGCCGAACAAATGGCACTTGCTTCAATTAAAAGCTGCTCTCTAGATTTTGCAGGTAATTCTTCCACTACCGCTGGCTCTTCAGTGGGCGGTAAGTTAAAAAAATCTTCCATTTTTTTAGTAATTTTGAATCTCCCTATCCATCCAGACACGCTTTCCTTCGACAAGCTTCCGTGTTCTACCTCTATTATGTTCTCCATATTTTATCATTGTCAGCGTGCATCGATCTTTCCTATCTTGTTCTGCCTGTAATAATTTAGGCGTTTTTGTCTTTTTGACACCAGTTGTTGATTTACTTATTCTTTCAGCTCGTTCTTTAGTATAACTATCGGGATTACACATACTCCTCAATAACCAGTCTTTTTTCTCTTCAGGAGATTTAATTGCCCAACGTTCCTTAGACGATTTTGAAATTATTTCTCTAACTTCATCAGTATGAAACTTGAGATAACCGGGGTGTCCTGTACGTGTCAATGCTGCCCGTTTATGACTTTCCATACGAGTTTTATTACATTTTGATGTATTAATTGATATAATTCTCTTTGTTTCCTCTGAGTGACGATAACCTTCAGCACCATCACCGCCATCTGTCATATTTCGTAGGATACCTGTACCTATATCCTTCCTGCCATACCAACGTATCAAACGACGCTCTATTGCAAGGGCGCCGATGTCGGTTAGATTAGTTTCTAAGAAAACTATTCTAGATTTATCCTCTGGTATACCAATTCTGTGATTTCTATCATAGATACGTTTACCAGTTCCTTTACCGATATAATATGGTGTTAGGTCAGTCTTCCTTAAATATGCATAAACATAAAATCTCAATTTCTTAGTCATCAAGCTTTACCTTTCGGGTTATTAAAAATATTGCCTTCATTCATAACCCTGAATGTCATACCATGATGCTGAGCAAACGCTTGCGCTGCTGCCCATTTGAAAGTATTCAATGCGACCGCTGCCTTAGCCTGTTGGGACTTTGCTTGTTCTAAGAAAGTCTCCTTGGCTGGCTTTACTTCAATAATCTCTGCTTTCTGATTACCTTTAGCATCCACATAAGTAACTACAAAATCAGGCACATACACAGTGTACTTACCAGTAAATGGATTTTGATATGGGATTTTTAAGGATTCACTTGCCCAACTTGATATATTTGGGTTTGTATCGAACATAACCATTACTTTATGTTCCCAGGAAGAACGAAATATTATAGGATAGGTACCTACATATTTGCTAGGATTTATAGGTTTATATTGACCTTGTACATATGATCTCATGATATCCTTATGCCAGTGGATCTACTAATACCAATTGTGGGATATGTCCGGTGATACGCCACATAATATTGCCGCTATGAAGATCTTCTGTAAGTCGTGGATTATCATTCATTACATCCTTAATTGTAAGCAATGCCTCTCTAAGATCCTCATCCTTAACAGCATTGGAATTTTTCAGGCCTCTTTTTAATTCATGTCTAATAAGATCGCCATACATATCAGCTAATTCAGAACTATCAAGTTGTTCCTTATCTTTTATATCTTTTCCAAACATGTGGTCACATAGAGATGCCATTAGATCCTCGTTTCCTAATATTTTCGGCGATGTAAATGGTATTAATTTTTCCATATTCACACGATAATGAAGTTTACCATCTTCCCCTTTCATTATCTTTAAATCATGTATTACTGGAAAATATGGATTATTTACGCCTTGCTTTTTATAATGATCTACCATAGATAGCCATGATAGGTATCCATCTTTCTCAATCTTATCTACTGGAGAGATTCGTGAATTATCATCGAATTCAGCAGCCTTGCCTATCTTTGTTATTTGATTTAATCGTTTAGGGGAATCTGTGGCATATGCGGCACCAAATGATCCACTACCCTTATATCTCGGTTTAATTGCCTGCTGAATACGACGGGAATATTGGCCTGCACTTTGATTACTTTGTTTCGGCTCAAAGTCTATTAATTCATAAAGTCTCATATTTAAGACCTTATTTGTTTAGATTGAAGACTATTTCTATTACTAACACTGGTGGCTGTTCCCACCTGATTTGCCGGGTCTCTAAGTGCATTAAATGCTGTATATGAATCTGGAGATAATGTTGTCTGGCCGTTGACTTCTGATGCTACTAATAGAGCACCCGGAGTAATACCTAATATATTTGCTATATCAATTGCCAACCCTGTCATTGTATCTGCATATAGTTGAGTTGCACCACGTGATAAGAAATAGCACTTCGTCGAATCATATGATGCTGCAGAAAAACTTCCTACAACGCCTGCACCTAATGCTGCTTGAGAATATGATCCCGGACTCGGAAATACTGTCGGACCGGTGGCGTACTTAAATGTATTTGTTTTACCCTGAACTGTTCTCTGCGTACCTAGATAGGTAAGCATCTGAGAACTAAATCTACCAATAGATGAGGTATTCGCTACTGCCATTATGGACCACTTGCCCTATCCATATCTGGATACATAGGCGGAATAGTCTGAACTCCACTCTGTAAATTAAGAGATTTAGATCTTGAAGCTGCTGTAGACCCTGGTGTGCCGCCGGCCATGTTTTCCATTGCAGCGGTATTATCAAACGGTCTTGTTTGTATAGCAGGCATATTATAAGGCTGAGACGAGGGAGTTCCTATACCCTCACCTGTTAAATTATAGGATCGAGAACGCTGATTCTGATCTACCGGTGCTGGTGGCGAAATGTCTACTATACCACTTAAGGAACTGGAACTCGGTGGAGGGCCAGCATTTGGAGTAAGCGACGATGAATACCCCTGAATCGTTACCGGTGGAAGAACATATGGGTTCGTTACCGTACCCAAATCTGTCTGCACGTTATTTCCTATATTCTGCGAGTCAGCACCATCTGGTATCGAAGGATTTGGAGATTCAATAAAATCTGGATCAGATTGTGTAAATGAGAGATTAGATAACTCTAAGAAATCACCATGTGTAAATTGTTCTATGGTAGAAGAATTATTTGGTTCTCCACCTTCTAATTTCATATTCTGTATCGTATAATATGCGTATTCATATTCCCAAGTGAATGTTAGTTCAAGTGTTTTATCACCAACAGCATAACTTAAAACATCATGTGTAAATGCCGATATACGAGGATTCACTAATGTAACTTGATTAAAACGACCGCCGTGAACCTGATATATATCTATCGTCTGAATTAGATTTCTTATATTCTGTACAGTAGGTAGATTAAAACCAAAATTATGATTATCTAATGTATCAGAAATAATATTCTGAATTGCACTCTTATCACCATTTGTATTTGTCGATGATTCGGGGCTGGGTGGTATATCTAATCTGCGCGGATCTCTTGCAGCAAAATCTGCCGAACCTCGCCCGGCGCCGGCGCCACCTGGTTCATTTTGATAAGTTCCGCCAAATGTGGGAATATCTTTAACTTGATTTTTGCCAGGTTCGTTACCATCGGCAAAATAGTATCTATAATACATATCCCAGAATGCCAATGTCTTACCATCAGCCACATCATGAAAGACCATCTTAATTGGTTCAAATGCTATCTTTGTCTGACTTATTCTTTTTCTATTATACTGATTTAACGGTGTAGATTCTATCTTCATACTAGGCATTTCTACTGTCTTTACTAATGGCATAAGTTGAGACAGACTGGCGCTATCAAAGAATCCCTGAATAAAATCCTTTGCTGTATCTATATTATTTAAGTTTATGTTGATATAATATTCAAACGGAAATCTAGGCTGATTTCTATATAGAGATTGAGCTGATTGATTGAAATTATACGCGGCATGGCGTGAGCTCTTTTCATAAAAGAACCCACTGCCAATAAGCGACGACTGTAAACGTGTGAAGCTAGGCACTAGCCACCTCCATACTTTCGAAATTAAGCGAAAGTAGTTCCACCAGTTGGGCTATACGGAGCAGCTATCTCTGGATATGGATTTCCACCTACTGTTGTTCCATTATTTGTATTTGTTCCAGCAAGATTTGTTGCATTATCGAAACGTAATGTCAATGTAACTTCCTGTGGATCACCGCTTGCATAATCAGCTTCGCTGTATTGTGCTGCCTGAATCCATACACCTTCAAGGAACCATGATTCTAATTCTTCATTGATAGTACCATCTAATGAATGAATTTCCATTGCAAACTTATAGTTAATACCTGCCACAGCACTTGTCTGTTCAAAGTGATTCATCTGCTTCTGTACCTGAGCACCGACAGATGATACAACTGAGTTAGTAAGATCATCACGTAACTTAATTTCAATTGCTTCAAAGGTATGCTTACCTTGAATCCATGCTACTGAGTTATATGAATCGAGTTTAACTTCATCATAAGTAATTTTTGGGCGAGTACATGTCATGACATTGGCTGTCATCTGACTCAAGCCAGTATTATCGCCAAATCCATACCACATAACTCTAAAACGATATTTTTGTTTAGGGTGTAAGATGCCCTGATTGACACCGCCAATCGGAACACCGAATTTAGACAATGTTGGGATTATATTTGCCATATTTTTCTCCTGCTGTAAAAGCTAATACTATTTATCAAATCTCCGGAATTTTTTTTCCGGCGTTTATTCCTGCGAAGTTAGTGATAACATACGATTCACCTATATCAATATTGCAGATATATGGTATAGCTGCATATCCCTGATAACCCCAACTAGGGCCAGATGAATTTGCAATAATCCATGATCCACCACGTATGTTATCATCATATCCTATAATAGTCACTGCATGTCCGTTTGATTGTTGTCTATTATCTAATCTATTAATCGGCATATATGTTTGCTCGTCTAGTGATCCTTTTATTTCCCAGAATAACTTACCTGTTCTTAATCCGATAATTACAGGAATACCTTGATTCAAATATTCTTTATATTCACTAGGAATTACTTCTTTATAAGATAATAATCTGTAATAAGCGGCGGCTTCGGTTGCTTCTAGATGTGGCTCCCGGTTTACTCTATTAAACGAGAAAGGCCAATATCTCTCTGGTGGAACTCCATATCTCATTAATGTATTTAGTGTTTCTTTTAAATCAACCCCTTTCAATCCTAATCTATCTTGCATTTTTCGAGTCATGTAATAAAGATATAGACGAGAAAAGTTCATTCTATTTCCTGTTGTTGCCATAATTATTTCGGCGGCAAGAAGAGTAGCGCATGCCGTACAACAATCTATATTTTGTTGAGGTTGAATATAATTTATATATCGTCTTAAAGAAACAGCCTGATCCATGCAAATATTTATCGGCAAAAAGAAACCTGCCGGAGCAGGTTTCTATTAAGTTAATTATCTACTTAAGGTGCTGATAAGCTAGAACCAGTATTCTTAATTCTAATTGGAATGTAAATAAATTCAATTGCCTTAACTGGCTGAATTGCAATATCAATCCATAGTTCGTTTCTGTCGATACGAGCCGGTGTGTTGTTGCTTAAATCGCAAACAACCAAGAAGTCGTATAAACCACGCAATGTAATAAGTTCTGACAAGAATCTATTGAATGCATCTAACACGGATTTACGTGTTATTGTATCATTTGGTTCAAATAAGAACGGTTGTGCAAGATTGTTTAACTGGTAGCGCAAGTAGTTTTCTAGACGAACTACGTTGATACGATCTGTTGCACTTGAATATGGCTGACGTGTCTTCTGTCCAAATACAACAATACCGCCCTGTGGCATTACACGAATTGGATTAATACCATTTTGATATAAGATATCGCGTTGGCCTTCATTCAACTTAACTGTAATAAATTGTCCTGCCGAGTTGACATAACCTACTGCTGATGCATTGTTAACAATACCGCGCTGTAAACCTGCTGGAGCGAACCATGGATAAGCAACTTGGTCATTATATGCAATTGTGCGAAGAGCCATGTGTGATGGTGGAACAACTACATCAGTTCCATCAACATTTGATGTCAATCCACTTGGATACCATGCACCAAAATACTTGCTTGCAGAAACAAGACCAGATGTACCATTGTCATATGCAATAGATGCATTCGTTGACCAGCTCTGAAGTGTTGTTCCCGATGGATTCAATGTAAATGGTGTGTCGCCTACAACGAATGCTGTATCCTTACGATCATCATTCAATACAAGCATTTCATCAATAGCTTCAACGAATCCCGGAGCAGCAATTAAGTTGAAGTATAGATCTTCTGCACGAATATCTTCATCCGAATTAATTACACCCTGGATTGCCTGTACAATAACAATTTGTTGCGCTGCTGCACCCATGTAAGGTACACCACCTGCATTATTACCGGATCTGTTAACCCAACGACCGGTGGAACCACCGTTTGTATTATCTGGAGATGCTGTCACTGTATCAAACACATATGGAGACTGCCAATCCTTAACAACATTTGTTGAATAACGTGTATTCCACAAAATAAATCCCTTTGGATACAATGCTGGTTGTGGGGCATCTGCATCTAAGTCTGGATAATTACCGCCACCATTGTTAGCGCCTGTACCAATTACACCACCTAATTTATAGAATGGGTTTGGACGAGCGTCCTGGAATATGATACCATTTGGTGTTGTCTGATCTGAATTATTTACTAATGTCCAAGCAGAGCCACTCCAACGGAATATAACTGGATAAGGAGAAACATCAGTTTGGACCCAAAGGTCGCCGGCAACTAATACTGGTACTACAAGATCACTACGTGGATCAGCTGGTTGAGCATACAATGTAGGATTACCTACAGTGCCAGGTAGTGGTGGTGTTGAAGTTGCATTCATTCCTGGTAAGCTGCAATTTTCCCAGTGATCGATGCCATCTGAAACTAATACGTCGACTACTGACAAACCATTGCTGTCTAATCCCAATAATGCATTAAACCATAATTGACCATTTGCAGGACCTTGTGTAGGAACTGTTTGTGATCCAACAATACCTGCCATCGGTGCCCATGGGCCAGTTGCGCCAGTTGATGTATAGAACCTCAATATATTTGAACCTGATGCAGCCTGAATATAAATCTGACCAGTTGATCCTAATGGATTTGTTCTGTAATATAAATTGGCTGCTGTATCATCTGCTAAAATTGGAGCTTCGACTTGCAAGAATGAAGATGTTGTAGCATCCATCTTACGTAGAACAAGATTTGCACCCTGAGCTGCTGAACCGGTCTTAACCCAATATCTTGGATCTGTTACGGTACTTAAATCTGGCCATACAGATTGAATAACAATACTATCTGCGCCTGTAGCACCACTTAATTGTGTCCAAACACCAGCTGCCTTAACATAGTAAGATAAGATACCATTGACCGAATCAAATGATACAGCATGATTTCCATTTGCACCACCAAATGGTACAATGTCATTGAATACTAAGTCAATAGTCACCGGAGCCCAGCTTTCGCCTACTACCAGACCTGGATGAGTGAATAAACCGTATGTCGAACCTGTAGCAGATTCATCTAACCAATATGTTCCAATTGCTGCTGGACTTGTTGGCTCAATTGGTGTTGCTTCCAATTGTTTCGTGTCAACGTCTGCACGTACAACACGGCATAGGTTAGAAATACCTAAATATGAGTAGGATGCAAGCAAACCGTATTCGTTTAAAGGATAACCATTTAAGGATGTACCACTGACCGAATAGAAGACTGGATCACCAAATGTGGATACCAAATCTCGTTGAGAAGTGATAGACCATACTTGACCTGCAGTCGCTTTTGTTGTTCCTGGTGCAATAACATTAGTTCCTGTAGGATCTAGTTTGTCTTGCTGTGTAGCGATAAAAATAAGCGGAACTGTTCCTGGACCGGCACCAACATTAATGCTTTGATCGATAACTGATACGCTTACGCCTGGGGATACTAAAACTGCCATATAATTTAACTCCTATTGAAGATGATACTTCTTGTTGCTAGTATTTATCAAGAAGGACATTAAACATACGGCAAATGAAGCACCAGTATTATAATATATCGGTTAGAATTTCCTTTACTTGTCCTTCTAGGAAATCAAGAGTGCTATCGTTATTTAGCTCATAATCGATTTTAGACCCCACCCACGCCCATTCGCTTAGATGTGCACCGGCATACGTCTTGGCCATTACATCTTTAGCTATAGAATTACCCTTATTTGCCAGGATGGCAGTCTCATACCAGACAGGTGCTGGGCCACGATTAACTCTAATTAATGTGCCGCCTTGTTCCTGTATGAACTTTATTTCATTGGGAAATCTAACATCACTGATAACAACATTCTGATCTGGATTCTTACGGATTCTATTTCGTAGAGTTAAGAACCACATATCTTGATGGAAATTATTACGCATGACATCGGTGCCGACTACCTGCAAAGCAAGGCGTGGACTGAAATTAGGCATGCCGAGTTGTTCTGCCCACCATGGATCAACAATTTCGCGCCACTCTCGAGATTCTTTTGTATCGCCTTCTAGCATATGACGCGGCCAATCAAACATTACCGCGCAAGCATCTTTTAAACCTGCTGCAAAGCTATCTTGTCTGAAATTATATCCATTAACAAGTTGCGAAGCAACAGTGCCTTTTCCGCTATTAATAAACCCTAATAGACCGATTATTTTACTCATTTTAATCTACCTTTCATCCAGTTATTATCGGGTGGAATAATGGACATAACTTCTATATCTCCATTATTCCACCACTTCTTTCCCTTTGTTAATCGACCCCGAGCCCAGCCATCTCCCGGACTTTGGTCGGACTTAACTACAATTAATCCATTATTCCACCACAATTTTTTAGCACTTTCTCTCTGCCTTATCTTTGCATTATCGGAATGAAATCCGATCTTTAAATCTCGACATCTTATTCCGGTAGATACTCTATCTGCTAAAGGTATAGAATAAATACCTGTCTGATTTTTTCTATTTGTTTCGTTTGCTTTTTGACCTGCTGATATTTTTTTGGCAGGAGACATTGAATGAAATCCTAGTTTTAACTCTTTACATTTATTACCCGATCTAATGCCTATTTCTCTACGCTCTGCATCAGTTAATATGAAATTACCGTTTGAATGTTTATTTAGATAATTATGCCATTTCATAGTCCAGCGATTTACACGCCTTTCCCAATCTATAGCCTGATCTTTTGTAGTAAAAGTTTTTCTAATTTCTATAATGAAACTTTCTTTGCCGTACATATCAATAAGTTTCTTTATAGATTTAGACGATGTAAAATATGAAACAAAAAGATCTGTCGGTGTGCAGTTTTTAGCGAATCTTACACCATAATAGTACTGATTTGTTATCTTACAAAAAACACGATATGTATACGGAGTTGTCATCTTATATTTATCTATAACTACCGATTAATCCTATAATCACGAAACAATAATAAAAAATCCCTAAGTTAAAGTCTATGTAGTTATACAGAGACAGCTTAGAGATTAAATGATTTTGTTAGGGAATTTTAATGTTTCTCTTTACTCAATATTTCTTGTATTTCGGGAAAATCTTCCAAAAGTTGGTCGTATTTTCTCTTTATATTATCAAACATTTCGTGGGCAATTCTGCGCTGTTCCTCAATAGGCAAATGCCTTAAATCTGTAGGATACTCTTTATTTTTCATGTTAACCAATTACAAATAGTTTGTAATAGGATTTAACCTATTACAAACGCATATCCATCCGATGATGTTACTAGATTCAGTAACTGTACTTCTAGTTTATCCAATTCTACCTGTGCTTCTTGTTTAAGACTAGCACCATTTAATGTGACATTTCCATTTGGTCCTGGAAATCCACCGGGAAACTTATCTCTCGCTTCACCTAACATATATTTCGAATATGCGACTGAATAGGAGCGCAACCAAGGACCTGTATAAGGGTCATTAATGATGTCATCTTCTGATTTCTTTACATACACTCGCACCGCAACTTCTTCGTCTGCTGTCGGGCGGCGTATAATTTTTAATGTGTGTGAGTTGACATCCCACGTAAAGTTATACTGACTTGCAAATAATCTTTCTGTAGTTTCTAAGAACTGATTATATATGTCCCATGTTGCTAATCCACCTGATCTATTTGGTTGTAACATATAGATATTATAAAATGCAGCATCAACCGGGTCAAAATTTATTCCACCATTAGTGTATGCACCAACACCACGGCGGTATAGACGTCTTACTTCTTGCACTTCATCTGGAAGAGTGTACTCTGTTATGTCCCGTGTAATGTGTATAAAAATATCCTTCTCAAGATTGGCTCCATCAGATTGCTGACGCAATTTTTGAATACCAATTGTAATTGCAAGATTAAAGTGCTCGACGTCTAATTCAACATCAACCATTTGCGAACCGAGCTGTAGCTCGATTTGCTTCATTAACAAAACTCTCGGCGTAATTTGTGAGGACATATGTGTACCAACTCCAGTGATACACTATTTATCTATTTCTTCTGCAAGTCTCTAGCCTTCTTCATAACCATTGCATCATCCAAAGCATTATGTATATCATAATCGAACTGAAGTACCAGTGCCTCTTCTACTTCTGCAGGAACATATATGGGCTGATACTGATTCTTATGCAGATTGGCCGGCCATAGTGGATCAAGCAAACGATGCAAGTGTGGTGTATCCCATCCGGGATTATCACAGCCTAAAATACATTCAACATTTCTATCTTCAATCCAGTTTCCGAGTTTCAAAGCGCAATCATAAGATGACATACGATAATCGCCACCTTTTAGGAATGGTAGAACGAAACTTTTAACAAAATCTGAACAATCTTTTAATTCATATGTATCAGTTAATTCAGCATAGAAGAAATCTTCGTTTTCATCTACCAAGGCAATACTGATAAGTTTGTTGCCGGGAACAAGATCGGTGAACTCTGTGTCGATGAATAAAATCATTTTTTACTCTTTTCAAAATCGGAATATGTGCCAGTGCCACCGTTCCATTCTTTCCATTCTTTACTAAATTCTTTCCAATTCCAACCATATTGTAACATAAACTCTTCCCATTGCACATGACTGTTATTTGGATATTTGGGTCCTTTGCCAGAACGATATATTTTCATCATGTCATAAAACGGAATACGTGTTAGAACTCTAATTGTATCTTCTTCAGTATTCATAGTGTTATTCTAACATAAAAATGACATATTGTCAAAGAAAATCTGATAAATAAGTGTAGTTCGCGAGATTCCCGTCTCCAACTACTCTAACGCTTTTAAGGAGCATCAGCAATGCCTATTTATCTGTATGTAAAAACTCATAATAAAACTGGTCTAAAATATTTAGGAAAAACAATTTCTAAAGATCCAATAAAATATAAAGGATCTGGCCTATATTGGCGTAATCATATCACTAAACACGGATATGATGTGACTACAGAAATTATAAAAGAATGTAAAGATAACGACGAATTAAAATTCTGGGGACAATATTATAGCGATCTATGGAATATTGTCGAAAGTAAAGATTGGGCTAATCTAAAGACCGAATGTGGCGATGGCGGTACCGGACCTAATCTCGGCGTCCATATGAGGTTGCCCGAACACCGACTCCGATTTAGTGGCGATAATAGTCATATGCGTAAACCCGAATACAGACTATGGATGAAAGAAAATAATCCTATGAGGGATCCAGAAAGTAGAAAGAAAATTTCAGAAAAACTTTTAGGAGTACCTAAATCTAAACAACATAAGAAAAATATGTTTCAGCCTATGTCGGATCCAACGATGGTAGAAAAAATATCAGGTTCTAATAATTATAGATATGATCATAGAATCTATTGTTTCAGTCTTTCTATACCCGGAATCGAAGTTTATATGACGCAACGAAATTTTATAGAAACATTTTCTCTAAATAAAGGAAATGTGTCTTTGTTGGTAAATGGGTTAAAAGAAAAATATAAAGGATGGAGTATTAGGAAATCTTTAGAATAACGCAATTCTCATTCATTCTACCATTTGGTGTTATACTTATAGTTCCAATATCATCCATAAATGATCTTAATTGAACTTTTCCACATTTCTTAAATTCGGCTAACTGAGTGGCAGGTTTGCGTAGTGTCTTACTCGAAGATTTAGCCTCATTATAGCCGATTAGCGAGGCCCCTTTAATCGATATAGGGCCCGCTAAGTCATCGGCTACATACTTGATTAATTTGCGTGTTTTTGTGTCGAAACACCAAACTTCCTTTGAACCAATGATATGTACAGGATTAAGACTTACAATACCTAATGCGGAATCATCCTTCTTAAACTTGAGTTTTGATACAACCTTTTCCTGTGATACGGGCTTTTTCTTACGTGGTACACGCTCAACCTTTGCTACTTCTTGCATCATATCGCATGCCTTAAGTAAATTCTTATTGAATGTATCGCACTTTTTCAATTCGGGTTTCGTATAGTTGGAATATGCCTCGACCAAATCTTTATCTTTTCCTTCCAGTGCTTCAGCAATTTCGGCTGTACGTCTTGCAAAGATTTCTCTAATATGACGCATATGAGGGGCCTTCAAGTCATTAGATTTAAATAGATTGATAAAATCTTCTACTGTTTTGACAGGAATTTTCTTGTCCATACAGAAGTCATCTATCCACCCTTCCACCTCCCCCGCGATTTCCCGTGCTTTGTCTCGGAGTCGATCTTGGATCGTGATAGCCACCTTAGGAGTTGAGTCAATGTCCTTAGGGCCCTTTTCTTTGCTCGCGATATATTCAGACTCTTTTGTTGCCGCGGCCGTTTTGGCGTCTTCCTCATTTATAACCTTCTCCAGTGCTGGCATCAAACTGGGCATAACATCATCTGGAATGTCACCGCCATGATTGAGGATGTACATATATTTACCCACGGTGGCAAATCTATTTTCGTGCATATCCTTAATTTTATCAAGATAGGGATGGTTAGCATCTAAATGTTTCAGATACTTAACAACTTCTTTTTTCAGTTCAATGGCTGACATCTCATAGTGAGCATAGAGCATTGCACCCTGATAATTCGATCTGAAGTTTCTGTTTGTTTTTACAAGGTTTGTAAAGATGGGTTTTGGCCACATCGAAAATACACTTGACTGTTTCTTACCTGCCATTATAATATCCTTTTGATACGTAGCTATTTTAGCTGAGACTAAAACAGAATTGCAACTAATCTTGATCAGCTGCTTTCAGAGGGTATTTATTGAATGGAGGAAGAAAATGAAGAATTACTCTTCTTGTGGGTCTTCTTTATGCTTCTCTTTGCGAGAATATTTTTTGTCTGCATGAGATCCTGCACCAGTCTTGGGTGCATTCTTAGCAACGAAATTGCGTGGCGGCGGCGATTTTACTACCGCTTTCTTAGCAGTTTTTGTTTCAAAGAGTTCAAAGAGTCTCATGTTATTCTACTAATCTGGCATCACTAGGACGGCCTGTTATTTTTGTGTTCCAAGATGCTGCATCTTCTGCAACACTAAGATTTACGCTTTTGAAATTGCCAAGGTGTCCCACCAATAAATGACAATTGATTCCATTTGTTCCTGCTTCACATAATGTAATAAAATTAGTTGGATCTAATTCTAATTCTGGATGAACGTGAAACGGTTGTTTGTGATGAACTTCTAAATTCTTAGTTCCGTTACAAACAGCACAATTACTATGAGTTTTTAGATAGGCTGCGCGTGCTGATGGCCACTGTGAAGATCTGGCGGGGAATGATAGATCGGTTTTGCCGCGGACCAAATCGCCTAATGTTGTTAATATACTCATAATTTCCTTGATAAAAATTGGGGACAAACAGTAGCGAATTGTTTGTCCCCGACGCCTGCATTACGGCAGTAGCCACAACGGTCCTAAAGGTAGTTGTTAGTATTATTTATCAAAGAGAACGTTGAAAATATTCTTTCACGTTAAAGCCGAAAACATTCATTTCATAGAATGTGTAATTTTGTAATGCAATAAAATATTCCATTGGTGTTGTTGATTTAGATATCTTAGATAGATACCAACTTCTTAACATTCCTGCGCTCATTTTGTATTTCCCTTATATCTAATATAGTTGTCTAATAGCTTTTCTATATTTATAGTTCCTTGTGGGTTCTTACTATGCACAGTGAATGAAAAATTTTCCGGCATTGTATTTGTATCCATATCATATTCAACTAACCATTTTGCAAAATCGTACCCTGTCTTTCCATCAGAATAATCATTTGCGTAATGCATTAATCCTAAATCATGATCAAACGAGATGACATCAGGAAATCCATTATCCCGAACCCACTTAATTGCTTCATCGCAAGATCGAACGATTTGCCAATCTGCACCCCATGAACCAACTCCACCAATAAGGAGCCATGTGACATCCTTGGGCATTCTTTCATCATCAAGAAAAAGATATTTCATGTTTTTCCAGCAAGTCTAATCTTTGTATTAACTACTTCAGCTTCTCTTATTACACTTAATCGTCCATGTTTATCAAAACCAATCATTGCCTTCATATCTTTAGGAAAGCATGTTCCGCCATAACCAAACTGTCCACCATTTCCCGGAACTATAAGATGAGAGAATCCAAATCGTGCATCTCCAGCTAATGCATCAGTAAATGATTTCCATGTTTCGGGATGAGTCGGAGATTCATACATATCAGAATATAATTGATAAATCTGATTCATGAAAACTACCTTACTAGCAAGGAACGAATTTATTGTGTACTTTAGCAAGGCCGCCTCTTTATAATCTAATACAAAATATCTCGTATGTTTAATATGAGAATGTTTTCTATAGATATCTTCTAGTTCTTTACAATCATGAAAATTTCCAGCCATAACTATCATATCTGGATCTACCGCATCCTTTTCCCAGGAACTTTCTCTTAAGAACTCTGGAGAGTAGACATAACGTAGATGTCCATTGGTACCATTATGTTTTAAGATAGGATCTAGTCCATATTTCACATATAAATCATGAACTATAGCTGGTGGCAATGTACTCTTTAACACGACAAGCCCTGCATACTTTATAAGGCTTAATTGCTCAAAAATGTTATAAATTACAGATGCATCTACTGTTCTATCATCTAGTGTAGGTGCATTGATTGCTACAAAGATCAATGGCGGTGGCTTTATTTGCAAATCACTTATCACAGTTGTAGAATATGCGGGATCAATAATAATCGCCTCTACATTATGTTCGAATGCCTTGTGACAAGCTTTTCCGACAAATCCATATCCAATAAATGCGATACTTTTCAACATTCAATACTCCATTATAATAGTATATTTATCCCAAAAAAATAGGGCGGAGGTTTAGTTCCGCCCTATTCAAGTATGTACTCAGGTTCCCCACCTAAGTTCCCCGTCCTATATCACGGAACCCCCGCGGTTACATTTCTCTTGTAGAAGAAAGTGCCGCACCATCCTTAATAGACGCATGTATGCCATGCACGGCATTTTTCACATAGGCGCTACTTATTGACTATAGGTACACAACCGGCCCAACAAAGCCACATACTCAACTACTTCAGAGCACCCATTGTATAGTACGCTTCGCATTGTACTCTGGCAAGTGCTTCTATCTTATCCTCATACGGTATTTCATCAACCGTTTGCTTCTTTCCATAGATCCTAGAAGCTATACGATCGAAATTATGTATTAAATCATATAGATTATTCTGCACAATTTTCGAGTACGACTTCGATTGCTTCTTTATGTATTCTTCCATACACAATGCAACCTTTTCCTCTTTATCTACCAAATCAACGAGATCTTTAATATCTTCCTTGTACTGTTCTTCAAATAATTGACTTACCTGATACGGTGTTATTGCTAACACTTCTGCAGGTAGGTCATCGCCCTTTGCAAGCAAATTTGAAGAATAGATTAGCAGAAGAGAAAATATTATTCTTCTCATTATGTAAGGAAGGGGCATAAAGCCCCTTTGCCTTATTAGACTTCTTCGTCCGTTCCTGCCTTAACGATCTTCAGCATTGCTTTCTTCTGGGAAGCATTCCGAGCAACCTTAGCACGAGCTTCCTCGAGCGTCAAGTCATATTGCTCAGTCCAACCACCATGCACACGCTGCAAATCATACAACTGATCTTCGTCTTCACAGGTGCAACCGGCACAAGAATTGTCACAACCAGGTGTTGGCCAAGTTGATGTTGATTCTGTAGCGAAAGGCCATGCACTCATTGGACTCAACTTAGTCTTTGTTGGTGCATACTTCTTATCTACAATTTGAGCAAATGCATCCTTTGGATCACCATCAACTTCGGCAACAACTTCATACTTCATGCAACGGCCTTTAGCACCATCATAATCAGTCGGAATGCTAACCACATCTGCTGGATTAATCTTCAAGATCATCACTGGTTGGCTGGCATGACCGAAACTACCTAGGTAGGTTTCGCTGCAAAAGTGCAGACCAGTGGAACAATGTGAATCTGGATTGTCATCAACAAGATTACGATCCATTTCAACTATACAACCAATACTGTTATCAATCTTGCTTGTATGGCAATCAGTATAATCATTGTTTACACGCTTGTAAGCAAGAAAGTAACCATCTTCAGTGATTGGCAATTTGTTCTTTTCCAAGAAACCGTAAACCTGATCCACAGAACGCTTTGAAGGATTCTTCATCAAATTTTCCATGAACCGAACCATTGGATCGATCGGGAAACCATCCTGATACATTTCAATCATACGTGTTGCAAGTGCATTATGGAAAGGCTGACCCTTCCAGGATACATTACCACCGTTGATAGAAACATAACCCTTACCGAAGTTGACAATTGCCTTCTTCGGTTCGACACAGTCGCGTAATGCGTCCCAGTCTTGGGCTTTTAGAGCATCAACAATCTTGCCATAGGCAATGTGTGTGTCTTTGCTGATTGTATGGCTCTTGCCATCGATTACAAGGATAATATTCTTACCTTGAATTAGATATGGAACTGCGTTACTCATTAGATTTTCTCCTGTTTGTCTACCAATTTAATATACTCTGTCGCTTCTTTCTCTACTGACTTATCAGTGCTATCCTTGAAATACTTTATCAACGGATACTTCTTATACAATGCATCTTTTGCATCCTGAATTTTCTTCTTAACTGTCTCGACCTGAATCTGCTTACCATACAGGTTGCATAATTGCACAAGTTGAGTTACATTACCAGTGGCTCTCTTAATACTACCAACTTCTTTTACATACTTGGCATAATCAGAATCTGGACCAACGTGTTTTGCAACGGTTGTGTTAGTATAAACTCTGTTGTAGTAAGTGTCAAGCATCTCTGTCGCTACCAGCGATGCAATGTGCGAATCAGCTACCTTTGCTGTTTCTTCCTTAAGAATGTCTTCAATCCACACCCAATTATCTAATTTCTGAATTTCCTTAATGCGATTCTTACGTACACCAAAAACTTTGATACCAGAGATATCAGCAATGCCGCATTCGTCCATCAATGCCTTAATCTTGCATATCCCGAATGCATTACCATTGACATCAATGGGTTCATGATTACATAAACATACATAGTAATATGTTTCGTTCTCATCAATCTCCTGCGTATATTGAGACCATGTGTATGAATCTTCGTACCCCGCTCTCTTACTCGATTTAAGTCCAAGTATCGCAATACCACTTGTCGACATCGGTTTTGTCCGTTCTCTCATTGTCAACTCACTTGCTTTCACAATGGTCGGAGGATTGTGCAATTCTTGTATCAACTTATTATATTCAAGTTGACGAATTGCCAAATCTACATCTGAATGGGATACACAATAAACCATCTTATTATAGCTAGTACCACTATTTACATAATGATAGCGTGCTCGTGCTACACAACCGGTCTTCAAGTCGTTTAGGACAATGACAACTTCCTTATCAACCGGAATTTCCATTATTCTAACATGATTACCACCAATATAAGAACTACTTTCGCCGATCTTATTACTTTGGCCGCTGCGTACACGAAATGCTCTGATTTCCAGCTTGCGCGTGGCCAGTTCTGGGACTTGGAATTTAAACTCCTTCTTACCATGATAAGAATCCGGATCGAACAATGCAAACTTAGTATCTACAGCATATTTCTTTACTGCTGCCTTATACAACCGTGTCTGATATTCGTTATACAAGAATTCAGCACGAGTCCATTCATCGGTAATTGCATTGGCCTTAACCGCAAGGTGACTTGCTAAATTAGCATTCAATTGCTCAAGTTTAGTACGAATACTGCTGATTGTAAGTGGAATATAACTAAGTTGTTCACGCGATGCTGCAAAATCCAGATCGCCGATCCCAAACTCCAGAACTAATCCGCATTCTAAAAGTGCAGATAGTTCACCGAAGTGTTTATCTGCCTCTGGAACATTGTTTAATGGATATGCAATATTGCCCATTATTGCAATACATTCACGGTCATTATCACTGCGAACGTGTACGCCAGGAACAATGTCTTTCTCTTTATATTGCACCGTACGATGCGAAAAGGTATTATTACCAGTGATTTTAGGTTTATGTTCAAACCAATAAAATACATTGTGTGCTTCGTTGGCGAAACTATTGTAATCATAACGATCAGTAACACTAAACTTTACTTCAACACCATTGCACTCATCGGTAAGTTCCTTACTCATCTCAGCAATAGATGGAACACCCACTTCGTTAATGAATGCACTATAAATGCGTTGGATGCCATCCTTGATTGCAGTTACAGTAAAATTCTCTGTATAACTGAATGGGGATTTTGAACCAAGTCCTAATGCACCAATAAACGCATTAGAGTCGGTCTTTGTAGATTCGAAATAAGTGGTATAGATATTAACGACTTGATCTCCGTCAAGACCCATACCAAAGTCACGCACAGCAAACCACGGCTCAAGGAAAGTAGGAAGATGCACTTCAAACGGTACATCTGCTTTTCCTGCACCTACGTGACTATCAACTGCGTTACAGCTAAGTTCACGAATGATTGCCTTAATTTTGTTACTATATAAACCGCTGGACAGAATGGCGAATGCCTTAGCTGAATTACGGATCCTAAATTCACCAGTAGTACCGACATTTGAGAGGACTACTTCATTAACTGCTACGTCAAGCTTCATTTGTGTGTTCTTTCTTTGTTAACAACGTCCTTCTATTATGCTACAGACTACATTTTAGGTCAAGTGGTGATAAATAGATAGCAATAAGGAAATTTGTCCTTGTTGAATAACGTAGATCCCCGAAAGGGAGTAACTATTCTTAAGGAGAATTAAAATGGGAAAACCTATTCAGAAAAAGTGGTTCGGATTGGCATCGCTTGCTGGTAATCAAATTGTAGTAGATGGTGTTAAGTTTGCAGATGGAGCAGTCTTTTCAGGTGCTTATATTGTTAAGCAAACTGGTTCAGCAGCATATGTTGTACAAGATACAGGCATGACACATGATCCAGAAATCGTGTTTATGGTAAATGCCAATGCTACTGCTGCCTTAATGCCGGGACAATGCTATATTACAGCAACACCATTTGGTGGTACGGCATTACCGTGTGAAAAGATTGCACAGTATCGTGTAGATCTTTATGACACACCTAATACAGTGCCAAGAGTGGTTGGTGATCCTGCTGTCGCTGGTGCAACTAGTTACAGTTGGTCGACACAACCTGCTGCCGCTGCTGGCCAAGCTGATCTTAACCTAGCATAAGAAATTATGCTCAATAAAAAGCCCACAGTATGTGGGCTTTTTCAATTATGGTCCCGCTAGTAGGAATCGAACCTACATCTAAAGTTTAGGAAACTCCTATTCTATCCATTGAACTATAGCGAGTTATTTCTTTTCAACCTTCTCAAGTCTATCATAATAATCTGGAAACTCATTTAAATGATCTAATGCAATTTCTCTTGCGACTGCAAGATCATCAATGTGTTCTAATTCTACCTTAATGCCTTTTGAGAGTTGTATTTTCAGATCTCGATAGGAGACACCGTGCTTCTTTCGAATCTGGTCAAAAGAAGGTGTAGGCTTTCCAATTAGATCTATTTCATTTAAATTCATAATATTCTGGCGGAAGAATGAGGTCTCGATCCCCATGCTGTATTTCAAACACGACCTGTTTTCGAGGCAGGCTTGTCACCCTGGACAATTAATCTTCCAATAAACTATTTACCTATGATCATTGTGGTCTCGATCACGATCATAATTACTTTCACGATCCCAGCGACGTTTCTTCTCGGGCTCGTTATCTTCTTTCTTGTGGCGATGGACACGATGTCTTGTATCGTATTCATCATCCTCATCGTATTCGTATTCGTCCTCGTACGGTGACTTTCTCGGCATATCCGTTTCTTAGCTTTTGGCTAGTTCCTGTTTAAGTCCATCAAATCCGCCAGGCAAATATGCTCCATCTAGAAAAATTTGTGGAACAGTACGCGGCCTGACACCCATTCTCTCAGTTAATGTCTGCAAAACTACCTCAGTACCTACATCAATATAATTATATTCTACTGAATTTTCTTCACAAAGTGAAACAGCTCGTTTGCAATATCCACACGTCCTGGTACCATAAATTTCAACCTTCATAATAATATCTCCTGTAGGTATTACTTATCTAGTACCATAGCGGAATTATATAGATATTATTACTAAATGTCAATCTATAATTGACATGAATTCAAGTGTTCCGTCGGGGTATTCAAACAGCCCAATCGTCTCTATCTTCTTGCCTGCAAATGCCTTATGTCTAGGAATTTGCGAAACTTTCAATACAAGCACATTCTTTCTATATGTCTCTGTTATCTTAATAACAGTACCTTTGAAACCTTCAAACGTGAGTGTACTACCTTCTTTAAAAAATGATGCCATGCTTCTCTCTAGTGGTGCCCCTACCAAGAATCGAACTTGGAACTAATACTTCGGAAATACCTATGATATCCATTTCACTATAGGGACGGTTGGTGCTGGTTGTCAGAATCGAACTGACGTTGTCGCGTTACGAGGGCGGTGTAATACCACTATACTAAACCAGCTTATTGTTATTTATTTGACTTGCGGTAATCATTCTTGCTGCTATTTCCGCTACTCTTGCTTCAATGTCCCCTCTGGATCTTCCCTCTTTCTTTCTTACAAGAGCATCTCGAATCCATTGTGGAAAATGAGACCCGTTTAAGTTAGAAAGTTGTTCAACTGTATAATTATCTAGATTATCTAATACCGCCTGGACATCGGGCTTCTTTTTCATTTTATCAAAGAACGAATCCTTATTACTACGAGGGCCTCCAGCATAATTACCTTCCATATTAATAGATTATCTTTAACTTATCAAATTCGAAATAATATACTCGACCATTACCATATTGACTCGGAGAATATTGATGCATCCCTTTGCAATCAGAATCTTTATACATATACATTCTATCTTCATAGAAAAATATAATTGCTAAATAATCCATCCGTTTAATTTCGGTGGCTTTTTTATATTGTTCATACTTGTCATCTACCGTAAAACATTTCATATTGTTTATCGGATATATAGAATTTTTCGATTTTACATCAACTAGATAGGTACCTTTGCCGGGATTCTTATTATAGACCGCAAAATCAGGAAGAACTACCTTACCCTCTGTTCCATGCAGGCGTGGACCGGCAAATTCTCCATGCTTCTGTTGACGCAGATCTTCAACATAGCTATTATGTGCTACTAAGTATGTGTAGACGATATTCTCTGCGTCTATCCCCATATCTAATTTTTCTTTAAAGTTTTCGGAGGTCATCTCTTACTTTCATTAATACTCTACCGAGAAGGTTCTTACCTAACCATTGTGTCTCAATTAATGCGCGTGGATCATCTTCTGCTAGGCCAATTCCCCAAATACGATCGACTGGGCTTGCTTCCACAATAATGGTGTCACCTGTATTTAACAATGCTTCTTTCAATAATGGATTCTGATTAAATTTTTCAAATAATCCCTCAACCATTACTTCTACTCGTTTTGCTGACCAGACTGCATCATCGTAGTTAGAAACCATTCTGCCCAAATCTTTTTGTTCTTTAGGATTACCAGTTAGCAGAATAGCATGGGCGGTATTAATGTCTCCAAACATAATAGCTTTCTGATACATCATATATTGTTCGCCACGGGAGAATGTAATACCATTATGAGTAAAGATGCTCGGATACCAGTTCGAGAATGGTGATCTATTTTGCCAAAAGAATGTGAAATTATGTGTCATATATGTCTTTCTGAAATTGGTCCGGCGTGCAGGAATCGAACCTGCGTTAAGAGCTTAGAAGACTCGTCACCAAATCCATTGGACGGGATATTGTTTGGTACCTGCTAGAGGAATCGGACCTCTGTATCGGCAATGTCAATGTCGTGTTCTACCATTGAACTAAGCGGGCTTATTTTATTCTCTTTGAACGAAAGGTATCTTTGATTCTTTCGTGGAAAAATTTGCCTTTCGATGGTGCATTTACCCATCTTTCAAATGTTGTTCTTGTTGCCCCGGGAATAGAATATGATTTACCATTCGACAATCTCATTGTAATGATTTTGTTTGGTCGATTATATGTTAAATCTGTGATCCAGGCTGATTCTACTGGTTTCTCTGTTAAAAATTCTATTGCTCTCATCCATTATTTATCTATAGACTTACATGTTTCATCAAATTCTTTACAAGCAATACCTAAGTCTAAAAATGCATCTTGTAACTCATAAACTTTTTCCACCATTAGTTTAGACATTTCGTTTGCTGCTAGTAATGGAGGGAGCGATTGTCTATATGCATCACATTCCATCTGCAACATACGTAAACCATTCCTGTTAGCAATCGGTGCCTCTGCAATTACAGAATCTAATAAATCTTTTCGTTTACGTTCGAATTCCTCAGGGTGAGTCTTGTATAAATCTGCCCATTCATCAAAGTTGAATTCTATCATAATTACCCCTTATTAAATACAATATACTAAACAAGAGCTGAAGTCAATTGGAGGAAGATAACAGAATCGAACTGTCACCTATTACTAAATGGGACGGTTTTCAAGACCGTTTCCGCGCCATGCAGCCTATCTTCCTTTTCTAATCTTAATCTTCCATGCTCTTCTCTGTGACAATTTGCACAAAGTAGAACACATTTATCAACCTCAGCATATAATCTCTCAAGTTTATATGCCCTTAATCCCAGAGGATCCTTTTGAGTAGGATCCTTATGATGAAATTCTAATGCTCCGCGGTATCTATCATATCCACAGCTTTCGCATTTTCCACCCTTATATTCTATTGCTTTCTCTCTAGAATTTATTAATCTTCTTCCTATGTCTTTTGAATGGCACTTCCCACACATCGATTTCATTCTTCTAAAGAAGTGTAAAGGATCGGTGTCTCCACATGTCTTACACAGAGGATCACTATATACACCTTTTTTGCCCATAATTTAATACCTTATATTTAAACTATTTATCTAGTTTAAAATACTTTGTATTAAATCACTGTTATATTCAGTATAGCTTTTAATAACATGCTGCCACTACACCAATATCCCTTACGAGATACCAGGGAATCGAACCCTGCCCGGTCTTTTATGAAAAGATTATTTTACTGCTGAAACTATACTTTAAAATTTGGTAGGAGCGGAGAGGATCGAACTCTCTCAAGAACACCTATCTAGTGCTAAAAGGCTTATAAGACCTCCCTGACTGCCAAGTCGCGCTCCCAAAACTAACTCAAGGTGCTGGAGGTGCTGCCTTTGTGACTGCTGCCTTGATCTTTCCCCAGACTATCATCCAGAATGGTGAAAATGCTGCACCAACAGCAACACCAATTGCTAAACTAAATAAATCCATAATATACTCCTAAGCACTTTATGTGCAGACAATTATTTATCATCTTATCTTTGGAGCGGGATAGGAGAATCGAACTCCTGACTTGAGCTTGGAAGGATCTCGTTTTACCATTAAACTAATCCCGCTAATATCCATTTTTCTTTCTAATAGATCCTCTACCATGCCCTTTATTTTTAGATCCATAAAACTCTGTCTGAGTATGGCAATTCGGACATAATAAAGATAAATTCTCTTCTTTATTATTTATACTATTACTATCTAAATGCTCTAATTGTAGGGATAACGGTAGATCATTATGCATGTCATCCTGCCCACATTTAACGCATTTATTATCAAATTTTTCTCGAATATATCGATGAATATAATTTGAGGTTTGAACTGCTTTCTTTCCTTTACTACCAGTTATAAGACCAGCTTTCCAATCTTCAATATATTTCTTATAAGTAAACTCTGCCTGGCAAGTTCTGTTACAATATTTATTGCTTGCAGAATGATATCCGTTCTTCTCTACACCGCAATTTAAACAATTAAATATCATATTATCTTATAAGTTACCCTATGATGTATATCTATGCTTCCGATAAACACAGACATCAGGGAGGGCATCTTGCTCTTAATTACAGATAGGTTCTGGTTACACTATCTGTAGAACGAAATTCTGGTGCCCCTTGTCCGATTCGAACAGACCACCGACTGCTTACAAAGCAGTTGCTCTACCGAATGAGCTAAAGGGGCATAATCTTATTTATATCTTATTATAACAAACTATTAAGAATTGGTCAATTTATTTGTGCAGGTAATAAAATTACCTTGTTCTAGATTAAAAGATAAACCACCCATATAAATAGCTTAACTACCGGAAAGTTTACCAATGAAGAAAAATAAAGTATTATTCATACTAAAACGTCGCGAGGATTACGATCCTGTGAAACATAATGTGCTAGGACTAAGCACTGGCTTATTTAATTCTGCCACATTTATGGTCGATATGCTCATCGCACAGGGCATCGATGCACAAATTGAAGTTGCCATAGACAATAACTGCATTGATCGTTTGGTCACAAAGCATAGACCAACCCATGTAATTATTGAGGCACTATGGGTTGTACCAAGTAAGTTTACTATATTATCAAAGTTGCATCCTTCTGTGCAATGGATTATTCGTCTTCATTCTGAGATGCCTTTTTTAGCAGGAGAAGGAATGGCAATGGACTGGGTAGGTGATTATATTTGTTCACCTAATATATCTATAGGCGTTAATGCACCTAGAATGTTAGAAGAAATAAGGACCTATCTAAGAATCAAACAACAATGGTCACATGATCAAGTGAGTGAGAGAGTATTTTATCTACCTAATTATTATCCTCAGACATATAAGACTAAAGAATATCTGATAAATAAAGAATATATTGATATTGGATGCTTTGGTGCAGTAAGGCCACTAAAAAATCATATACTCCAGGCGATTGCAGCTCTTAAATTTGCCGATCATATTGGAAAGAAATTGAACTTCCATATCAATGTAGGTCGAATGGAGATGAAGGGAGAGCCGGTTATGAATAATCTCCGTGCTTTATTTCTACATCTTTATGATTGTGGACATCGACTTGTCGAACACGAATGGACACCCAGAGATGGATTCTTAACGTTGTGCGAAAAAATGGATATTGGATTACAAGTTTCATTTAGTGAAACATTCAATATTGTTGGAGCCGATATTATTAGTCAGGGTGTGCCATTAGTAGGTGCAGTGGAGATCCCCTGGTTAGATGAAATTTACGCAGCGAGAGCACAATATAGTGAAGAAATATATAGAGCTCTTATACTTACACACGAGTGGCCGCAACATAATGTTACGTCTAATCAAGAAAAATTAACCGAATATACAAACCATTCCTGCGATATATGGTTAAAAATATTCAGAGGGGAAGAAAATGGATAAGAAAGAAAAATTTACAGCAAGAATGTATCATTATATTAGTGGAGAATTTAGTTTGATTGTTAAACACTTTGACAGACTAGAAGATGCAATAGAAGCTGGTATCAAAGAAGCATGCCATACATATAAAGTATATGATAAAGATGGTGGTATCTGTCATGATAGTGAAGAACATAAACACGATCACACATACGCTTAAGAAAATTTAGTCATAGAAAAGCCACTATTAAGTGGCTTTTCTTTTGGGTAAAACAGAATGGTGTGCAAAGGGACTGCAATGCACGATTATTTATTTTTCAAAGAGTCTGATCTGAGTGAAGGCAGTAACCATTCTTAAAATCTGGAGCGGGATAAGAGGTTCGAACTCTCGACAATCACGTTGGCAACGTGGCGCTCTACCAGCTGAGCTAATCCCGCGATATTTTATTTATCATCTCCTTATTCCACCGTCACAAAAATAGGGATCATAGATCCCTATTTTATATTAATAACTGGTATTAATTGCCACCGCCTGCATCTTTCTTCGAATCTGCATATGCCTTGCAATCTAATGCTTCTGGCGAAGCCTTGCAATGTGCTAAGAATTGAGCAAATGCTTTCTGTTCTGGCGAATCTTGGAACTTACTGCAAGCACCCAATGCGAAAGCAATAACTACCAATGCTAATAAACTTTTCTTCATAATAATCTCCCTGTTGTTCTATAGAACTAAAAGTATTTATCATTAAGAAAGGGGCCGAAGCCCCTTTCTTTTTACGATTCCTTAGAAATCGTAACGCTGTACCATTACAGTCTTAAGCATGATACTGATCGGTGTCATTTCTTCACCACCCAACACTGACTTAACAATGCTTGGCGAGAATCCAGACACAAGAGCTGTACCAGTCTTGTTGTATGTAACCGGGCTGTTACCAGCACGACCATTTAAGTTCCAGAACACAACCTGCGGAACCTTGTAACCAGCTGCCGCATATTCTGCTTCGATGAACTCCATTGCGCTTACGCTCACTGCAGATCCACCTGTCGAGTTGTAACTACGACGTACACCAGAACCACCTGTTGTTACACAAGCATCGAACTCCATGTCTGACAAGATCAAGATCTTTGTCGGCATTTCCTTCTGGTCAACCTTGCTCTTAACTGCTGCATTCAAGATTAACTTGAATACTGCACCCAAGTCAGTGTTCATAGACCAGTTGGAACGAGCCATCTGGTCATAACGCTGTTGTAGGTTACCCTTCAAGTGCAACATTTCTGGTGCACCAGAGAAGGTAATGAACTGGTCCTTGAACACGCCACCCATGCGTTCTGACACATACAATCCCAAGGAGATTGCAACATCCAACGCAGTTACGCTACCGGCTGCAACAGATCCCATGGAACCTGATACGTCAACAACTGGCATGATGTTTTCGTCGGAACCTTCCAAGTAGTTCGGCAGAGCCACCCACTGTGCGTTGGCAACAACCTTGTCACCATTGTTTAACGAACGGATAACATCATACGGGTAAACCGCACCTGCGTTGATCTTGGCTTCACCAGTAACCAACTTAGCCTTATAATCAGCATAACCCTTCGGGTCGTGCTTTAAGAAAGCCTTCTGGTAACGACCAGCTGCAACAGACGGAATGTGTGGGTACACAATACCATCCCACTCGCGAGCACACATCTTCTGTTCAACAGTGTTGGACAGACCAACAAGTAACTTACGATACTCCTTTGGAGTTAGCTTCAAGTACGAGCGAATCTTGTTCGCTTCCGAACCTTGGCGCGGCATCCACTTAGCACATAGGCCGGACTGCGATGCATCCTTCAATCCTGCGGCAATTAAGCGCAGAGCTTCACGCTCTAACGGAGATCCGAATACAACGAACAAGTCATCCCAACGACCAAGTTCTGGAACCTTCACCAACAGGCGAGAGGCCAACGCTGGTTCATTCTTCAGAACATAGGCGAACAACTTACGGAAAGTTTCACGTTCACCAGCACCACCACGTGCATCACGTGCCCATTCAAGGACACGGATTGCAACTTCGGAGTCTTCTACCATTGCACCAACAAAGGTAGGTGTGATATCCTTACCACGGCTTGCACCGGCTAAGAAAAATAGGTCCACGTTCTTGTTCAACGAGGATGCGTTTGTAACTGCGCCATTGGCTGTTACTGCTGTTGCGTTTACCGCTTCGAATAATGATGTCATTTTACTTTCTCCTTCAGAATTGTTAATTTACGTGATTGCTGTTCAAATTCTTTAAATCAAGATCACTTTTATTGCCGGCTGTGCTGCTGTTACACTACTAGCAGGGAATCGCACCCTGTCTCGCTGGTTGGATTTTAAATGCTGCATGGATCTTTTAAAATTAAATAAAAACAGACTAGCTTTTGGCGAGTTTTTGCTTTCCCCTCCGGAAAGGTTCGATAACTTTCGTTACCTGTGCATATTTTATTTTGTTGCTGTAACTAATCTTTAAATGTCTACAAGTGTGCTAGTTTAGTTGAACAAATTATCTTTGTCAACTAAACCAGAACTTAATTGAAAACAGAGTGATGTAAGGGACAATAGTTTATACCTTTCGGTACTCTATTGCAAGAGAGCCTTACCCCTCGTTCGAACCTTTTACATCGTCCTAGGATGTTCGTTGCACACCCACTTAGCTTCAACGCTACTCATTCGAGATAGCTCCACTAAGTGCGTTAATACACAACTTCAACGGGTTTCCCCTCCATTATGTATATTTTAAGCAACACCGTAGATGCTCTTTCGAGCTAGGTTTGTTTGCTGTATTCACTCTTTGTAATTATACAAGTTGTATTGTATAGTGTTTTAGTTATACAGTCAACCTAATTTAGGTGTGGATTTGGGGTAAAAAACGCCATTATGTGCTAATTCTTTATCTATGAAGTCTATAGCACGTTTAATAAGTCTTTTATAATCTCTTGATTGTGTTCTTTCTGGAAATAAATCTTCTATCTCATATTTCACAAGAAGATGTTTAAGATCGTTCAAAACTTTTGGTCGGACTTGGTCTGGTGATGATTTAATTGCTCTAGGAATAATCCTCGTTGATAATACATCTAATATCTCCACAAACCTTGCGTTTATTTCTGCTGGTTGTGCGCGATACTGCACTGTGCTGTAAGGATCATCTCTGCGATGCTCTTTTTTCTTTGGTGTAAAATATTTGTGTATATTTTCGGGATCTTTATTCATTGGACTTGGCGGAAATGAATCTGATTTGAGTTCATCCAATGCATGGCGCAGTTCGTGTGTAATTGTAGTACGCATACGATCTGTACCCAAGTAATCAGCATTTAATACTATAGACTTAGTTCGGTCTTCCCAGAATGCTAATATATTCTTAGATATTTTGATTTTGTCAGATGATGCAACATTATCTGCTCTTCTTAGGAACGGTTCTCCACCCTGTATTTCGATACCGATTGGGTCTAATCCTGCTATTGATGTATCAAAGAGTTCGCCAATTCTACCAATACTAACTAATTCCTGATCTTCATCATCATAGTCAATATCGGTGCCGATATAAGGTTGTAGCTTTGCATAAATGGCGGAAGACAGGGAAATTAATGCTCTGTCTTCTTCTGTCGTTTCGAAAAGTTCCTGTAATCTCATACACTATTTATCTTAATCTTAATTTTTTGTATATCAGGGCCAATAAGTCATTAAGATGATAAATATGTATATGTCAATACCCTATACCTATCTAATCGGTTGGTCTAATCATAATCTCTGGTATTATGGTGTCCGTTATGCCAAAGATTGTGACCCAGCCGATTTATGGATCACATATTTCACTAGTTCTAAAAAAGTTAAAGAATATAGAGAAAAATTGGGTGAGCCAGATATAAAACAAATACGAAGAGTATTCGATCTACCCAAAGTTGCTAAAATATGGGAAGATAAAGTATTAGCTAGAATGAATGTAAGGGATAATCCAAAATGGATTAATACGTCAAATAATTATTCATTTGCTGCTACCGACTCATCATGGAATACCGGATTAACTAAAGAAACTGACAAACGATTAAATAAAATGTCAAAAACAATGTCTGCTACCAGAAAAGATAGATATTGGAAAACAGGGGACTATATAAGATCGATGGATCAAATTGTAAAAAATAGAATGGATCAAATTGTAAAAAATAATCCGAATTTTACATTCAGCACATATGAATTATTTTCAGAATTCTGTAATAATGAATTTATATTAGGAAAATCTATCACAGAAATTTCAAAATGTGCTAGTGTCGATATGACAACTATAAAACTTGCCATTAAATTTAAAACCGGATCTATTCCTATAATCGATCAATCCTGGACAAAACTAAGAAAAAATAATCCAGATTTACCTTTTAATAATTATAAAGAATTATGCGATTATTTATATTCAGAAATACAAATTAATGGCCGTAAAAAATGGCACCTACAGAAAGAATTAAAAATTTCTGATGATGCCATTAAGCGTGCTATTCGTTTTTCAGAAGCCAACGATTATTAATTGCCTTAAAACTAAATTTCCCATCTATTCGTTTAAATACGACTCCTTCTCTTATCGCAGCGTTAAGTGATGGACCATCGGCAAATTTTAATAATTGATCCATTGTGGTAATACCTAATGTATCATATAAATTTGCACTGTAGGCAATAACAGGGACATGTTGTACCATATCTCTATCTACACCGAATAACCAAAGTTCTTCCATAAGTTTATGACGCTCAGAAGGTATTAGATAACAATTATTATCAATGTCAAATATATCAAATACAAATAATTTTACAGATTTAAGCTGTTCTTTGTTGGCCTGTATATTTGGCCCGCATAACTCGCCTTGTATTGCTAGATTGCGGTTTAATTGGCGAAATACGGACTGTAGTCCGCTATCTATAAACATACGGACCATGCTATTGTTTTCATTAGCACCGTCTAACTTTAATTCCCAATTACGGCTACAGACACCTTCTTCCTTGTCTGCATAAAATGCAGTGAAAGATGTGCCATCTAACTTTGTTGTAATTTCATAGTATGCGTCAGCATTCTTAATGAAAATATCTTCATATAAGTTCTGGCAACGTTCCTGATCAGTCTTTGGGATAAATCTAGGAAAGTTCCCTGCAGCCTGGCCAGCAAGTTCAGAGGGAATAACAGCTTCCCATTTCTGAATATTAAGAGGGAAAGAAACATCAAGTCCTTCAAACAACATAGATTCTATATTGGCACAAGTGGGTTCGAGTGGCATTAATAAACCCTGAGATAATTGACCACGCAAACGAACAGTCTTTAACTTTTCACCTGCTATACTATTGAATGTTCTTGGCTCGTGACCTTTAGACAAGAAAGGTGCTAACTCATGAGGAATCCAACTGTCGGGTTCGGCATAAACTACTAAATCACCAACTACATACTTTCCAACTACTTCGACTACCCACCAACCATCGACTCGATAGGCACAAATTTTGTCAGCCTCAGGAATTGCTTGTATTTCAGCAATTTTCCTAATTGTAGCCATTTTACGTTCTGTCATATCATTTATTCCAGGTCGGGTGTTCGTCTGTAATTTCTTTAACTATATCTAAAAATCGTAGCTTGAATGCTACCGTGCTTTCTTCTGATTCAAAATAAAATGAGCACCATTTATTTTTTACTTCAGAGTAGTGATCGGTCTTTTCTTCCCAGTAATGTCTATAAGATTTATCAGTAATTGTGTATATCACTGTTTCTAATATACGCTGTTCTATCCAGCGCCTTATTTCAACCTTGTTTATTGAAGTTAAGTCATCATCATGAATACTGATACAATACGGAAAATTCTTACTAGGCCAATCATATCGATAAAAACCTCTGCTATCATTACACCAATATGCGTCAGAAAAATACCAATTTGCTCTCGATTGAATATCTTCCCGTGTAACCAGAGTGCCCATCAGAATAGTTTCAAATGTCCAGTAATCTTGTCAATCTCAACTTCATTGCCGGGTCCAATACCTACCGCAGTCAAAGTCGGGACACCATCAAACTCAGTTAATCCAGCATCTCTGATTAAGGAACAAGGCAATCCTGCCTTATGTGCTGCTTTGTATATTTCGATCAGTGCGTGATCATCTTCTACATAAACAGCAACTTTCTTAAAGTTACCTATTACCCATTCTTTCACAAATGGATCAGATAATGGTATAACAAACTTATCACCTACCGTAGATCCGATCGAAAATAGGGCACCTACTGCGGCGTGGCTTCCTTGTGAAATATACTTGCCATGACGCATGCCTTTATCGAATTTCCTCATTACTAAAACTTGTTTGCTACCCATTATAACTCCAAAATGATAAATAATACGAACAACTAAATAAAGTGCTCAATTATGAATTATAATAACATATATACCAGACTGATGTCAAGCAGAATATTACTGAATCGTAAATCCAAAAATGACGGTATGCTGGAAAGACATCATATACTACCTAAATCGCTAGGTGGAACAAATGACAAAAGTAATCTTGTATATCTTATTCCGAGAGAACATTTTATCGCACATCTATTATTGACTAAAATCTATACCGGTAAAGATAAAGCAAAAATGGTATTTGCCTTTGCTAAAATGTGCCAATGTAATCCTAACCAGAAAAGAATAATCAATTCCCGATATTTCGAAATATCTAAAAAATTAATGTCCTTATATTGTTCGGGAGAAAATAGTTCATTCTACGGAAAAACTCATAGCGATGAGACAAAGAAAAGGTTCAGCGAGCAAAAGATGGGAGAGAAAAATCATAGATTCGGAAAAGATCCGTGGAATAAGGGTAAAACAAAAGAAACCGATACATCGGTAATGTCGGGAGCTAATAAACTTATCGGTAGACTGGGTCCAAATGCCGGAAAATCATTCTCGGAAGAAACCAAAGAAAAAATGAGCCAATCGTCGAAAGGAAAACCTAAATCAGCTGAGCATAAGAAAAATCTTTCACTTGCTAATATCGGAAAAATTACATCCCAAGAGACACGAGAAAAACTTAGTAAGATACATAAAGGTAAACAACAGAAACCTCATACCTGCCCCCATTGTAAAAAGGAAGGTAGAGGTAGTTCTATGTTAAGGTGGCACTTCGACAATTGTAGATCAAAGTGCCAGTAATCAACCGCCCTTATACATCGATGAAGATGTGACGAACGAGTGCTTCCAACTCCATTCGTCTAGCACCAGTTGATTAAACACATCCTCTTCTACTTCGATAATATTATCAACACTTAGTTCCAACATGCGAATAGCACGTTTATAGCTATCTTCATATGAAGTCGGTGGCTGAACAGGTAATTTCATTTTCCTAAACTCTTTCAATTCAGCTGTTCTGGCTAATTTTAGGTTAAAGTCGGCATTTGTTAATACGAGTGCAACATAGTCAGTTACTGCTTCATTGAAGTCAGCAATGTGTTTTTCCTTGTTAGCACGTACGATATCTAAAAGATCGAGCCGTTTCATCTTGATTGCGTTCATAACGTTCCTTTTTATATTCTGCATATTATTTCTTTCTATAATATTGGAGGAAGAATAGAGAATCGAACTCTTGCCGTTTATTCAACGACAGTCCACTTTTCCAAAGTGGTCAACGCCCAGCGTAACATTCTTCCGTTTTGATAGTATACGCGATTGCTATACTAGTGTCAACCTTAACCTATTAATGCTGCCACCAATAGGTATTCTTCAACTAATTCTATATCTTCGTTTATCCTAACTAATATATCATCTGTGGCATGTTTTTTACCGTGACGTAATTCAACTTCTGCCTTTGATAACTTAGTTACCTCTGTACGAATATTTTCAACCATTTTACGAACCTCTTTACCATGTGCAAGTTTATGTGTCTTGCGTAAGAGATTGGTTTCATATTTCGACCAATCTAGACTCGTTTTAATCATGTTACTATTTACTTAAATCTCTCTCAAATATTGTTGTTGCTAGTGTTCTAGCAGCTGACCTAACCTGATCATACTCGTTAGGTGTCGGTTGACGCTTTAAGTATACTACTATTAGTCCTGTAAATCTACCATATGATGCTGGAATACTATTTGAACATGAAATTTTAACATATGCCTGTGCATCTGGAGCTATTCTTCCACTCAATGTTTCGACAAACGGACGGCAACTGAATTCACCATTTATAAGTTCCACTAGATGTTTATTATCTTCGACATTATCGGTGAATAGAGGTAGATTACCGATTGAAGTATTAGAATATTTCGAATAAATTTTTCTTAATTCAATATTGTCATCATCTATATATGAATATATAATAACTCGTTGATTCTTCTGGAAATCTGCTAAGACTATCTCTATTGCTACAATAAGTTCCGACTTTTCTGTGAGTGTGACAATTTCATTTATTGTCGGTTTAGATAACTCTCGAATGTGTGGTGTCGATGGATCAATACGTTTCTGACTTGCAAATCCATATATCACATCTCTATTTTCATATGTGGCCCAAGTTAGGCCGATAACAAATAGAAACACTATTAGTTGAACTAATTTTCTCCATGTCAGCACATTTAAAAATTTCTGAGCATCTTGTACTTTATCTGCAAAATTTGACATTCTTTCTCCTGAGAAATACCGAAAGAATGCAATCTTTCTAACAATATTTATCGCAGGATATGGAATTTACTGTACAGGGTTTTATCATTGGTGCGGACGAAGGGACTCGAACCCCCAGCTGACGGCTTCTTAGACCGCTGCGTTTACCAATTTCGCCACATCCGCTTAATCTTATTTACCCTTAATTATTGCTAATTTAAAGTATGCTAATGATACGGCCCAGCTCATATAAACGATATAACTAAGCATAACAGGCCACACTATTACAGGATTGAACAATGATAATGTAAGTAATATTGCATATATAATTGCCATCACTATATACCCAAATATGTCTCGTTTTACAACAACTTTATCTTCCGTTAATATAGATATCACAAGTGACACAGAAAGTACAAATATAACAAGAATCCACGGCGATATAATAAAAATAGCAAACGACGGTACTAAGTCAAATATATGCGACCTGGCCGAATGAGCTAATATCATTAGGAAAAAATCGTTGATAGTTCCTAATATAAATAACAATTGAGCTGTTAAATGTATATTTATTGCTAATTTTCTCCAAAACATATATTCCTTCCAAACATATATTTATATGGAAAACTGGATTGATTTACTCTGTATATTTGGTTGCGAACGGTTGGATTCGAACCAACGACCTTTGGGTTATGAGCCCAACGAGCTACCGGGCTGCTCCACGCCGCGTCAAATTTGGTGCCCTAACAAAGAATCGAACTTTGTTCTATACATTACCAATGTATTGTACTACCAATGTACTATAAGGGCGATATTGTATTTATGCTTCGGGTGCAACAGCACCACGACTTACTCCACGTGGAGATTTATCTTTGTTGTCATTAGACTTCAATGATGCACGACGAGCAGCTTCTTCGCAGAGTTGCGCTTCGATCATTGCTCGCTTGAATCCGTTGCGAGACTCAGTTGTGCCAGGAAACGAGGCAACCATAATCTTTGTTGATTGCTTCATTTTGAAATTCTTATCTGGTGTCATTGTGTATCTTTCTTTTCTTGTTGAATACGTTGATTAATATGCTTTCTAATCGAACCAATCTGCTCGTTTAGGGCTCTACCCTTCTTCTCACTTGCATCTTGCCGTTTATTAATAGCAAGTATAGCATTCTTAACTTCATTAAGTCTACCGGAATCTGTGCTTTCTGTCTGTGCTGATCTCATCATGCCCTGTGTAACAGTAATAACAATCTTATCATCTTGAGGATAAAATATGCGAGACTTAACACGATATTCTTCGTCATCTACTATGATTGTGTCGCCAATAGAAGCAGGATGGGAACTCTGTCCCCAATATACACCTTCGCCATATTCGTCTTGATAAATTATTTGCATATCGTATTTAGCAGCGTTCGCCTGTCGTAAGATTAATATGTTCCATTCGGGTAAGTTCAATCCAATTGTGATCTGGTTCCCAATTAGACATATTGATACATTCTTTTAACTTCAATTTATTAGGTAATTGCCAATATCCGAATTTATCTGTAATACTAAGTTCTTTATTAGGGACTTTTGATAAGTCGATATACAATAATTTCCAACTTGTATCATCACCCCACACGCATCCACATAGAAATCCAAAATCAGTATGATGTTCAAAATCAAATTCGGGCATATCTTTTAGGAATTCGCCTTCTGTTTTATAATCACAATCTACGGCGTATGTTTCAAACTCGTGTGTCTTACCGTCTGATTCAAAAGAACCTTTTACCATCCTGTATCGAGGAACATATGTTTCAACAGGACAGAATCCGACAGATGATCTTTCTTCTCCACACCAATCTTCTATGCTATCTTTATGTAATTTCATTACACGAGTAGCAGTATAATCAGCACTATAAAGTGCATACCAATCTTCACCGATCGAGAACGGAGAAAATGTTGTCGTAGCATAATTCGCATAGTTGCGGATATATTCACCAATAAGTATTTCATCTCTAAAGATAGCAACCTTAGTTGAATTCCATTCGCCGGGCTGATTCTCTATAGTAAAACATTCTATATAGAATGGTGTACCAACACAGTATTTTACAATCGATTGTTTCATAATAAATTTAGGTGAGTGTCTTGCTAACCGGTAATCTAGCTACTATCGGACTTCAACAGATTGCCAATCCTAAGTCTCATTGTGACGCATTTTCCCGACACCCGGGAGGAGATACCTTAAGACAGGAAAGCGGCCATGACAGTTTATCAACCTGCTGCTGCATATCCACCGGCATATCTCTTTCTACGAGCCCTTTACCTAATATCCTTTACATTGTACCTGGATCGATATATCCACATTTCTTAAATGCCCAAGCACGTTCTCTACATTGCCAGCATACATTGCACCTTAATGTTTTCGATTCTGTGCAAGTATGTGTTATTTCCATAATATCGGTTAGTCCACGATCTATACATAATTGTAACATAACATCTTTTGTATAGTCAAAGAAAGGCTTATACAGTCTAGGATGATCGCCTCTCTTACGTGGAGGTCCGCCGGGCACTTCATCTATAGGAGGAACTATATTATCGCCGGTTAGCAATATATCAAACTTAAAATTTCTTAATGCTTCGCCTATGCCGCTACTAACCTGTTGAGTAAAATGTAGATCTGGATTGCCTACCATATGCCATACTGTAGGCATCTTATTAAATTTAGTATCAATATAATCGATAATTCGTTTAGCATGAACTAATGAATCATCATATCTCGGCACAGTAAAGAATTCAAATGTATTATCAGTTTGATTCTTTTCGCGTAATTCATGCACAAGATACGTGAGTAGTGTACTATCAAATCCCCCAGAAACAAGAAGACCTACAGTTTTATACTGCAATAATACCGACTCTAAATCTGAAATAATTTTATCATGCATACAGTTTATAAATTAGTGCTACGGATGGTAAGTCCATATCTTATATCGTTTTACGTCTCCCCAAAAGACGACCAATACAAACAGGTACCTGCAATTGGAACTGATATAATGTTATCGGTTAAAAGCGTAACCACCGGGAACCCTCTTGCGGCCGGACACAATCACTTTTTCGAAAGTAATCAACGACTCTATACCTTGAGCCAAGGATTGAGGCACTTTTCAGTGTACCTCCTCAAGATCTTAGTATAATCTCTTAATAAGATGATATCCAAATTGTGTTTTTACTGGTTCGCTTACTTCACCAACTGGCGTTGCATAGGCTGCATCTTCAAATGGTTTAACCATTTGGCCTTCACCGAAGAATCCTAAATTGCCACCATTCTGCTTACTCGGGCACGAACTATTTGCCATAGCCACTTGTCCGAAATCTGCGCCCTCAATAATTTGCTTACGCAAGAACTGAGCAGCTTCAATCGAAGGTACTAAAATATGTGCTACATTTATTTTCATTTATTATCTTTCTTAAAATGGTCCGAGTACGAGGATTCGAACCTCGGATTTTCTGGTCCCAAACCAGACGACTTAATCAGACTAGCCTATACTCGGATTATCTCTCTTATTCTATCTTCTATTCTTTCTTTAGAATCGATTCTAAATACCTTATATCCATAACTTTCAATAATAGTATCTCTAATCAAATCTTTCTCTTTATTATGCCATCTGGCACCATCTATCTCTATAACAATCTTATCTATACAAAAATCTACAAAATATTTATCAATCGGAAATTGATGTTCAAATACTATTCGATTATTGGTTAAGAAATCAAATGCTACCTTTTCCGGATATGTCATCTTATTTCTATTACCTGCTAATCTTCTATTTGGATGAGTTTCGGGGTGATCTATATGAAGTTGCTTTCTCCATTCAGATTTTTCTGTCCTACGTTCTTCTGTCCAAAAACCGGGGGTGGCCCATAGTGGTATCCACCCATCTTTAATTTTATTAGCAAGACTAATACCGCCCGCCACCAAACTATCTTTCAATTCTGGATTATTCTTTACAGATAGTCCTTTATTCCACGGATCTCGTTTTTCTAATAATAAATTAGAAAATTGCTTATTCGGATTCTGACTGCACAACCGTTCATGATTTCGAAGGCTATTTACATTCTGCTTCTTACTCGGATTACTACAAAATTTACATATAAACCTGCTCATGCAGTATTTATACAAAGCGGGCGCAATACCCGTTTATTATGATATTAGTGCCTATAACCAGGGACACCATGAGTATGATATCCCCAACCACGTGGCATATAATGTCGTTGACTTCTATTATCAAAGAAGAAATAACCTCCGTATCCCCGATCATAGAAATATTCTTGTTCACGATACGGATATGTCACATTCTGTTCATATACCAATACCGCTGCTGCGCCAATTGCTGCACCTACAACAACTGGTGGGACATATAATTGTCCGTGTCGGCCGACCGCACAACCCGAAAGAGTTGCTGCTAAAATACTTACAATAAGAATACTTTTCATATAATCCCCTTCTTAACTGGTACATCGTGCCCGATTCGAACAGGCGACATTCTGCGTGTAGGGCAGACGCTCTACCAACTGAGCTAACGATGCATTTACACTATTATAGCTAACTATTTATCCCGTGTCAAATTAGAATGACTATGCTGCTTCTTCACCAAATCGACATTCCTGCAGGCCTCTTAGAATCTCGAGATGTACGCCCGACATCTACCTACAACTTAAGGGCCAATTATTCCCTCACTCCAATCATCTACCCTATTGCACAGAGAAGAATAGATCAACTGGTCACTTCAAGATAAACACCTCGGTCGATTACCGATATTAGTTTGGGCGAAAAATCTTAAAACGTTCTTGGTATCAGCCCCGCCGTAGGGGTCACTCTAAATCTTTACGACCTTTAAAGGGTCCGAAATCTTTACGCTCTGGTACTGACTTCTCTGCTAACCAAAATAATGGCCACAGAATGAAATAAGCGCCGGCAATTAATACACTACCGAAAACGGTAATACCGTCTCCTCGCATTGTATTATACATATCTCGTGTATCTTTAAACATATTATTTTATTTGGTGCCCCGGGGGAGACTCGAACTCCCAATCCTTTCGGCGCTGGCTTCTAAGACCAGAGTGTATACCATTCCACCACCGGGGCAATTATGTAATTATACTTTATCTCATTTACTTATACAATCTTATCTAAGTTGATATTCCATATAATTTCTGATCTTTTCGTTAGTTCTTCTTAAAAGATCGCCATATTCTATATCACATCTACGCTTATGTTGTAATTCCTCAAATGTATATCCTAATCCGGTAAACGCACAAAGATACCAGGCTGCTATCTTAATATGTTTGAACGCTTCATCTCTTATCTCGTTACATAACGTAGAGACATCTCTAAAAGAAACTATATCATTCTTCCATTCTATATCGCTATCACCGATAAAAGAATATCCCCATTTTGCGTATTCCCTTTCAAATTCACTTTTCCATAGTTTATCTTTAGATATATCTAGATTTAACGGTACAAAGTTATAATCATACATTTCGTTATCTATAC
>Ga0214248_1000087_pt1 | contig 43960 bp, 44 predicted proteins | sample TroBogypolimnion_10_FD_153086 | JGI IMG/M metagenome (GOLD analysis project Ga0214248, IMG submission 153086) | Freshwater microbial communities from Trout Bog Lake, WI - 15JUN2009 hypolimnion | ecosystem: Environmental > Aquatic > Freshwater > Lake > Hypolimnion/Profundal zone | place: Trout... | reverse complement strand
AACATAGCCGGCGGCAATAATGCAAATGGTGCCAATGGTGTCCAGGTAGGTAATCCATCGACACAAACATCGTTGCCCGGGCCAAATACAACACCTCCACTTGCTTCCGATGACAAGGTTCCGCCATATATTCCAGGTAAACCAGTACCTCAAGGAGCATGGTCCGGCGATTATGACGAACCATTAAGTCCTAATTTTAAAGTCAGAGATTTTACTATCAATGCATTCTTCCCTAATCAACTTACTAATTTTACGGATATTACAGATCGATTTAATAATTTAAAGGCCCTGGCTGTGAATGTAGCAGAACCACTTTTAGCTAAATTCGGTAAATTTAGAATAAACTCTGCAATAAGAAATCAAGAAACCTGCCCAGCACCTAATCATAGTCAACACACATTAGGAATGGCTATGGATTTTCAATTCCCGGGATGGAGTCTCGACAAGTATTGGGAGATGGCACCCTGGATAAGAGATAATATTCCATACGATCAAATGATATATGAATATAGTGATAAATCAGGCTCCGTATGGTATCATTTAAGCTATAATAAAAATGGTAATCGTAAACCCGGCGATCCAGTTAAAGTCATGACAATGTGGCACAATAAATACGACAAGGGTGGGCTAAAAAGGTACGCTTAAATCCCGCAATAAAAACACCATATAATTTTGTTGATAAATAACAGAAAGAGAATTATATGGCATCAAATCAACGAGGTTTAGTTCAAAAGAACATCATCCCAAGGAAGCCTTACTTTGTTGGATTCAACACAGTAAACCAGCCTTCGCCTCCTTATTCACTAACCAATGTTGATTTAGTTAAAAGAGATATATTAAATCAGTTTGCTACACCAATGGGCTCTAGAGTAATGTTACCGGGTTTCGGAACAAATATCTATTCTTATTTGTTTGATCCATTTGATGAATATACAAAAAATGTAATAATAGAAGATGCAGTAAGAGTAGTTCAATCGGATCCTCGTGTCCAGATGGTCTCTATTGATGTATTTCAAAGTGATCAAGCTCTAACGGTTGCTATGGTATTGTTATTTGTACCCAATAATATTACGGATAGTTTGTTCGCAATTTTCTCCCTAACAGATCAGGAGTCGTTCTAGGATGAATTATCTTAACATTTATAATCAACTTGTATTTCGTTCAATCTCTCGCCAATTAACCGAATATTCAGAGAAGCACCATATTATTCCTAAATGTATGAATGGTACAAACAAATCTAATAATATAGTTAAACTTACAGCAAGAGAACATTTTTTAGCGCATTTACTTCTTGTAAGAATATATCCAGAAAATATAAAATTGAAATTTGCGTTAAAATCCATGTGTACCCTACAGAACAAATATCACAATGGTCAACGAATAACGAATAGATTGTTTGGGGAATTTAGAGAACTATCGAAAAGTCTACATACTGGTATGAAAAGATCTGAAGAAACAAAAAGAAGAATATCAGAATCAAATATGGGCAAGCATTCGCACTCACCAGAGACTAGGAAAAAATTATCAGAGAATCATAAGGGACAGATCCCGTGGCACAAAGGAAAGAAAATGACAGACGAGCTCAAACAAAAATTAAGTAACAGCCATAAAGGTATTAGACCTTCGCTCGAAACCTGTCAGAAATTATCTGATGCCAAACGAGGCCGAAAAAGGGTGTATAATCTCGACGGTTCGTGGAATATGATAAAGGTAGAAGAATAAAATGTCAGCAAGTATTCGTCAGAGTAATCTTTTCGCTGCTGAAGATTATCAAAAAATCTTTCAAGCATATCAATTCATTGATTATACAGCCTATGACTTTGATACTCTAAAGCAAGCATTAATTAATTACATTCAGACATACTATCCTGAAGATTTCAATGACTATATTGAAAGTTCTGAATTTATTGCAATCATTGAATTAATCGCATACTTCGGCACAAGTTTGGCATTTAGAACCGACTTAAATAGTCGTGAAAACTTTATTGATACTGCCACACGTAGAGAAAGTATTATCCGTCTTGCACAGATGGTAAATTATGTGCCTAGTAGAAATATTGCTGCCAGTGGTTTATTTAAGGTTGCCTCAGTACAAACAGATCAAGCATTAACAGACGCAAACGGAATTAATATAGGTAGTACACCTATCTACTGGAATGATCCAAACAATCCTGATTGGTTCGATCAATTTGTGCAAATCTGCAATGCCTCGTTTAGTCAGCTTAACCCGTTTGGCCGCCCAACAAAGAGTGGCATAATTGGTAGTATTCCAACTGATCTGTATCAATTGAATAGCGTGTTAAGACAAAATGTTACATATCAGGCTATCATTACTATTAATGGTCAACAATATCCGATTGATATTTGCAATCCAGATTTTATAACAAATCAAACAATTTTTGAACGTGATCCAGATCCAGCTAATTCGTTTAATTTTATATACAGAAATGATAGTTTAGGAGTTGCATCTGCCAATACAGGATTCTTCTTGTATTTTAAACAAGGCAATTTAATCAATACAGATACGAGTTTTGACTTTCCTGTACCGAGTAGACTATTCCCGATTAATGTACAAAATATTAATCAGGATGATGTCTATGTGCAGGAAACTGATCAGAATGGTAATGTTATAACCAAATGGCTTAAAGTACCTGCACTGGCTGGTGAAAATATTATTTATAATAGTATTCAATTTGCACAAAGAAATATCTTTGATGTACTTACAGGTGCCAATGATACTATTACTGTTAGATTTGCTGATGGTAATTTCGGCAATGTACCTACAGGACTTTTTAGATTCTGGACACGTATTAGTGCAAACCAGGCACTAGTTATTAGACCAAATGATGCTCAAGGTCTACAAATCAATATTCCATATGTTGGTGTAGATCAGCAAACATATACCTTGCAGATTATCTTTAATCTAGAACAAACAATCGGTAATGCTGCACCATCTGAAACAGATGATCAAATCAAATTACGTGCTCCAGAAGTATTCTCAACACAATCTCGTATGGTTAATGGTAGTGACTATAATGTTCTACCACTTATCTACGGTAATCAAATTACAAAGTTACAAGCAATAGCTAGAACATTCAGCGGGGATAGTCGATATATTGATTTAAATGACTCTACTGGTTTCCATAAAGACTTAATTATATTTGGCCAAGATGGTACATTATTTAGAGACAATCAGAATGTTCTAATGGAAGTTGTTAAAGATTCTTCTAATTCAGGAACGATAGAACAAATTCTTATAAACACAATACAGACAATGTTGCAAGACCCTAAGGTTAATAAATTCTTCTACGATGAATATTTGCCGCAGTTTGAATCTACAATCAGAGTTAATCCGCCAAATACAGGTCGATCATTATTAGATTTAGTTCCTACCCCTGGCGGACCATCGGTAGATCCATCATCGCCACTATTCTGGCAAACAAGCCCTGCAAAATTTAAAAATACAACAGGATTCTTTAGTGGTGCATCAGGCTCCTCGACTGCCTTAGCATTAGTAAATATACTTACACCAGCTAATCTTCCCGGTAGTGTTTACGAACCGTGGAATCTTATACAATCTGGTGCGGTATTACAATTTGAATTACCGGGCGATTCGACAACATTGAATTCGGCAGGTGTGAATAGTGTTATTCAATTTGGTATTCCTCAAATTGTTAATCCATTAAATCCATATGCTAATATTGGTCCAGTAGAATTAGGTGTCAATGAACAAGTAAATTATCAAGCAACCAAAGTATATCCTGCTTTTAGAAATACATTAAATTCTACAGAAATTAATGGCAATGGCGGGGATGAACCTACTGGATTTTACGGAATTAACAACAGAATAAATGATGGACAGTCATTCTGGATGTACTATGATTTGCTAACAGATGAATGGCATACATATGTCAATCCTGGATCGGGTGTATCACAACCATTCCAGTATGCACCTGCTGATATAGTAGTCGGGGTTCCGCAAATCTATTCAACGACAAACTGGACAACAACAACACAGGGTGGTTTATTATACATTTCTATTGTACCTAATCTTGATACAACAGTGACATATGATCTTACAGCCAGAGGTCGTGTTTATGTTTTTGAATCCTACAGAGATGTTAGATTCTACTGGGAACCTAATCAGGTAGTTATTGATAATTCAACTGGTTTAGCATTACAAGACTCTATTGAAATTATGCCATTTGTTAATACAAATAGCATCATTGATAATAATCTACCTGTTATTTCTGATCCAACAACTTCATTCTTAAATAGGCAAGTTGATTTTAATATTTCAGGAGTCTATATTCAAGATGATGGATATTTAGATCCTGCAAAAGTACAGGTATCATTAATAGATGCTAATAGTGATGGTATTCCAGATGATCCAGGAGCATTCGATAGAGTTGTTTCTCCAGATGATAGAGTTGTATTTGAATATTATGTAGATGCTATATCTGGCTATCAGAGTACTCGTCCCTGGGTTTCTAGATGGAAGATAGACTTGCAGAATGTTGCAACAGATTTATATGTTTACTTTCCTATAGTAAATGTGGGGATCGATACAACATTATATAGTTCTCCTTATATTGCTAATATGTTATTGACCAATAATGCAGACATTATTAATCCTAGTACAGTAATGACTCCTGGATTTATATATGTCTATATGGATGAAGTAGATTTATTGTTTATTAACAATTTAGCACAAATTCAATATACCGACCCATTAACAACACCGACTATTACCATTGCAAATCAATTAACGGCATTTTTTAATAACGATACAACAACCTATCCGTGGTTAGCTGGAGTAGATTTAATATTGAATAAATCAAGTATCGTGACAACATATTTTACAGACAAATCATATTTGCTGTCATCTATAAGTCCTCCGGGATTTGGTGTGTACTATGCTTTGCAGTTTGTGACTACAAATAATACCGGATATACCACAGGCAATGTTGTTGAGGGAACGCCCGATCTATATCACTACGATAAGAATGGTAAATCATTCACACAGAATACAACAATACCAACAGCACAACAATTACCTGTATATTTTAAATGGAGTCATTATTCTCCAATTGACCAACGTGTAGATCCTGCAGCAACTAATATTGTTGATATGATTGTTATTACAAATAGTTATTATACAGATATGATAAACTGGAAAAATAGTAATGGGTCTGCACTTACATTGCCAGCACCACCCACAACTGAAGAACTTAGAATACAATTCCAGAATCTAGACCAGTATAAAATGGTTAGTGATTCAATGGTATGGAATTCAGGTGTATTCAAAATCCTATTCGGAACACAAGCAGCACCGGAATTACAAGCAACATTCAAAGTAGTAAAATCATCTTCTTCTAGCGTTAGTGATAACGAAGTTAAGACAATGGTTATAACTGCTATAGATCAATATTTTGATATTAGAAACTGGGATTTTGGTGAAAACTTCTTCTATACAGAACTTGCGGCATTTATACATCAACAACTTTCTACGATTATTAGTACGGTTGTTATTGTACCGAATAATGCTAGTTCATTATTCGGTGACCTATTTGAAATTGTAGCAAATCCTAATCAATTATTCATATCAACTGCAACAGTAAATAATGTGCAAATAGTAGCTAACCTAACAGATCAAAACATGAGAACATAAATGACTCAGTATATTAAAAAACTGCCGGCGGCATTTCAAACAGTAACTGAAACGAAATTCTTTGACGCTACACTTGACCAAGTTTTTTCAAAGAAAGATAGTGATTTATTAGCAGGATATTTAGGTCGTAGGACAGCGGGAGATTATAATCCTGTTACCGATTTTTATCTTCCGGAGCCAAGTAAGAATAGAACATGGTGGCAATTAGAAGCAACAGCATATGCACAAGATGCTAGTAGCAATAAAACAAATATTTTCTTCTACGAAGACCTATTAGATAATATTGAATACTATGGCGGTAATGTACTTAATCAGGATAGATTATTTGAATCCGAATATTACAGTTTCGGCCCTCCAATTGATTACGATATGTTTATTAACTATCAGAACTATTATTGGGTTGAGCAAGGTCTTGCAACAATTACTATTACTGGTGTAACAGGTGCCGATATTGTTGGCAAATCATCATTCAATACAAATAGTATTCCGGGAGCAACACCAGCGAACTTAACTATTACAACGGGATTGACTATTTCATTAATTGGCGATCCTGTTTATTCTACACCGCACGTTGTAGAAAATATAGGCGGCTGTATTGGCATTAGATTAGTTCCTCAGTTCCCGGATTATACTCCTGGAACTGTTTTTGAATTTTTACCATGGGATGGAGCAATTCAATTATCAACTGGTAGAATTATTAATAATGCATATTGGGACATGAATACATGGGACTCCCAGACACAGCCTGGTGCCGGCGATTATATTACTATTGAGCGTGGTTCCCTTGACAGAAATGCATGGTCCAGAACTAATAAATGGTTTAATATAGATGCGATTACAACAACCATTGCATTTGCATCTTCATCTTTCCCTTCTAATGCTACAAGAGCATTAAGACCTATTATCCAGTTCATTGCTGACCTAAATCTTTACAAAACCGGTACTCAATTTAGATCAGAGATTAATTACGGATTTAGAGATGATACATTTGGATCACCTTTATTACTAGCAGATTATCAAGGGCAACTTGCTACAACAGTTAATGCCGAATTAGGTACAGATTTTATAGGTGGTGAATTAGTTTGCTTCTTTAATGATGCAACATCTATTCTTGTGAATTTATTTCCATGGGAAATAGCACCATGGGATCAGGCTGCATGGGATGCCGTTGCACCAAGTTCAATAAACAAATATATATTTGAAGTAACTGTATTACCGGACGGTACTATGAATTTCGAACCATATACTGCATGGTCTACTCCAATACTCGAGGGTGATATTGTCTTTATTACCGAAGATGGGCCATTTAATAGCGCCCAGAGAGGACAGACATGGTATTACAGTCTAGGAATCTGGCAAGAAGCATTTAATGATAAGGTATCTATAAATCAGCCACCGTTATTTCAGCTGTATGATCACAACGGAGTAGGGCTCGATAATTCAGTAACCTACCCCAAGAGTACCTTTTACGGAAGTAAGATATTTTCGTACAAACTCGATGCTACACCTGGCGCAACAATAGATCCTGTGTTAGGATTCCCTATTGTATATACTGCTCTAGGTCAGGCATCGGATATTATTTTTCAGAATAATCTTATTACTGATAGGTATGTATATAGTGTAACTCAATTACCGATTAATGGTTATTACTATTACAAAACAACAACTGATCCGATATTATATAATAATTGGAATCTATATCAACCTTGTCAGTGTAATAATATTGTGCCGCCACCTCCTGTAAATTGTCTAGAAACAAGTAAACAGCGAGTAATTGACAAATTTGTAGTTGGTTATGGCACAAAATATCAATTTAAATTAAGTGTCACACCATACGGATATGTATATGGTGCCGGCCCAATTCAGCCGTCCGCCGATCTATCAGTGAATGTAAATGGTACTAATATTATAAATCAAGTTGGTGGATATATATTTGAAGAAATTAATAAAGATGTATATGTGAATTTGGTTGCATATATTACCTCATTATTAACAACCCAACAATCACAGGCACCGGTTGTCGAAGTACAAACATATACACATGGATTACTAAATCCGGATGCATTAGGTTATTTTGCGATACCGCAGCAATTAGAAGCTAATCCTAACCAACTCGAAGTTTATGAAATTAGTGGCAGCGATTTAACACAACATTTTGCATCTATTATTGCAAATCAGATTGGAGAAATCGGTATTGCATTTGGCGGAAATACAAATTATAGAGATACAAGAAAGAATAGATCAGTGGGCTCCTATATTTTACAGAATGTATCGCCGGCCCTAAAAACAATGCTTGTATCATCATCTGATGATCTTGATTTTATCGCCGGTGCGCGATTTAGTCAAGATGAATATACAAAGTTTAAGAACAAGTATTTAAGAACTGCATTACAACTTATTAACCAGGAATTTGATCCTGTTCAGTATCATAACAATACTGTTGTAATTAGTGCATGGGTTGAAGAAATTCTAAAAGTTGTGAATATCTCAAATGAATTTTCAAATGCATTTGCATATTCGTATATGATTGCAAATGGTAGTCCGTATTTAAATGAAACAAATATTGTACCAGTAGGCGGAAATTTAACATTAACTAATTATATCGATCTATCAGATCCCAAGAATGCCCTATACATATATGATATAACCGGGCAAGAACGATTACTTGTTATTGGTGAAGATTATGAAATTACGTCCATAAATCTTGAAATTGATATTAAGTTTAATTTAGCTAATGTCTCAGTTGGCAACACAATAATTTGTAATTTATATAAGAATCCATTACCAGCATATATTCCATCTACTCCTTCTAAAATCGGTGCATATTCTACATATGTACCAAGAATGGAATGGGACACATCTTATATAAATCCGACATGGGTTATAATTGGTCACGATGGTTCTAAAACAATTACTTACGGTGATTATAGAGATCAACTTCTATTAGAACTAGAGAAAAGAATCTACAATCTAATTCAATATAAGTTTAGACATCAATATTATCTACCGTTAAGAGTAGAATCAGTTAAAGCTGGATATTTTAGACAAACACGATACTTACGTCAGGAATATTTAGATGTAACAGAATCTTATATAAACAAATGGTCTGCCAAAAATAGAGCGAATTATCGTGCCAATGACTGGTATTCTGCAAGTACAGATCCTGCTGTAGTTCCTAGTTTTGTTCCGGGTATAGGTAATATCTGGAAATTATATAATTACAGATATGCTGTAAATGTACTAGCACAACCACTAAATTTACCGGGTAACTGGAAAGGTATTTTCCAATACTATTATGATACCATTTATCCAGATACACGCCCGTGGGAGATGTTAGGATTTAGTGAGCAACCATCGTGGTGGGTCTCTCAATATGGGCCTGGCACATTAAATATGGCCGGACAAACTGTATGGTCCTCAGCGCACACATTCATGTGGCAAGACTTAGAATTCGGCATAATTCGTCAAGGCCCATCGGCCATCTATGACCCTGTCACTACTTTGCCACAAGAACAGCCTATGTGGGCAAGACCGGGATTATCGGCAATTATTCCAGTCAACTCCGCTGGCGAAATTATCTCTGTCATGACCCTATTTGGTGTTGCATTCTCCGGTAATTATTATGAACCATTTGATCACTTTGATGCAGACTGGATGTACGGAGATGGAAGCCCAGTTGAACAAGCATGGATGTCAACATCTGCATATACATTTAATATACAAGAATTTTTATTCTTAATGAGACCAGCACCATACGGTGAATTATTCTGGGATACAGTTGGTACAGAATTATCGCCAGGTATGATAACAGTAATTGATTCTGCAGATCCTGTAATGTCAGATAGAAATTGGCAATTCGTGCAGAATGATACATTCACAAGTAGTGACCCGTTCTTTGCATGGATGCGTCCTAAGAATGCAGATCAAATAGTTCATGCAGAGACAGTCGATAATGTGGTACAAATTAGATACGGATATCAACGCTGGATTAGTGATAGAATTCTTTTCTTAGGAAAAGATATTGCTAGTACATTTGGTCAAAAGATTAGAACACTTAACGTAAATCTAGCAAACAAACTTGCAGGTTTCGCCAATAAAGATACAACTAATCTCTACATCGAATCAGTTAGCCCTAACACAACAACAAGCAGTCTAATTATACCATCGACTAATTTTGAGGTTATCCTTCATCAGAGTCCTGTCGTGGCTACCTACTCATATAGCGGTGTTATCATCCGCGCTCTTGCAGATGGTACCTTTGCTGTATACGGCTATGATTTATTGAATGCAGAATTTATAACATTAGGCCGTTCAGATGCTACATTAATAGATGTATCAATCGGTGGTACACCATCACCATTCTTATATTTCTCATCTGGTGCAACATACAACACTGGAGATATTGTCAGATATAATGGTGTGTATTATGTAAGTTTAGTCACTCAGACAGTACAAAGTTTTGTTTCGGCAAACTATCAGAAATTAAAGAGTCTACCAATTATTGGCGGAATCTCTGTAATTTACAAACCTATATCAACAGATACAATTACAAAAATTCCATACGGATCTATTCTAAAATCAGCTCAGGCAGTATTTGATTTACTAATCGGCTGGGGAGCATATTTAGGTTCGCAGGGGTGGCAATTCAATGATGTGAATCAGGATACAAATATATTAAATGATTGGTTATATTCTGCCAAGCAATTCTTATTCTGGTTAAACACAAACTGGGCACCTGATGCATCTATTCAACTTAGTCCATTAGCAAATAAGGCATCACTTATTGTTTCTCGTGGATATCCAAATGATGTTGAATCGTTATCAAATGGTGTATATAGTATTCTTGACAAGTACGGTGTAGCCATTCCTACAAATAATACAACAACAAATAGAGATGGTATGCTTGTCACAGTTGAACCATCGACATTAGCATCTGGAGGAATCTACTATCTACAGGTTAATACATCTGAAACAGAACATATTATTATATTAGATAACACGACAAGTTTCAATGATACTGTTTATTCTCCATTATTAAGAGCAAGACAACAACGTCTACGCTTCAATGGATTTAGAAGTAATGGCTGGTATGGTAAAATGGAAGCTTCTGGTTATCTTATTATTGGTAATCAGCTTGTACCTAATTTCGATACCATTGTAGAAAGTATGAGATATTTCTATGATCCGAATGTTGTAATCGATAATCCGAGTCTTGAAGCGTTAGGTCATCATTTAATCGGCTACGAAAGTAAGAGTTACCTTGATAATCTTCAGGTAGCTAATAATATTCAATATCTATTCTATCAGGGCGCTATTAGACAGAAAGGCACTACCCAGGCTTTCGATAAACTATTTAGATCTACCAAAGTTCAGAGCAACGAAATTATTCAGGTGTTTGAAGAATGGGCATTAAAATTGGGAGAGTTCGGTAATACAATCGAACAGGTATCTACTGAATTTATTCTACAACCAGAGCAGAATACCGGAGAGGTTGTTGTTGCGCGGTTAAATTATATTCCTTCTACAATCGGGTTTGTAAAACAGATCAGCATATTAAATGCAGTGAATACATATGTAACAGTACCTAAGGTTATAATTAGTGCACCTGACGCAAGTCCTTCGGATCCTAATCTAACAGAAGCATTACGCCAAGCTAAGGCATATATTGTGCTCAGTGCAACAGGACAAATTTCTCGCGTAGATATTACAGATCCGGGTTATGGATATCTACAGAGCCCTGTAATTAGTATTGATTCATCACCAACAATATTCTCTATACCAGACCAACTTTACAGCGTATGGCAAGGCTCAATTATAAGCGACAATGTTTTAGATAACATCATTAATATAGATATTGATCAAACAGATGTGTGGACTGTTCGTCCTGCAGATCCGGCATATTCTTTAGAGTTCCCTGTAACACCACAAATTAATTATTCCTTACCTAATGCAGGATATGTAAATTTTAATGATATTACGTGGACGTCTTTCGATGTAACTCAAACAGCAGTAAATTGGGGAACTGCCTCCTTGAACCCTGGTGTAAATGACACAGTCTGGGTCGCTAAGAATTTCATCGAAGATTGGTCCGTCTATAAAATGGCAGAATTTACTGAAAATTGGATAGTTACCAAAGACAATAATGATGATTTATTATTATTAACTGATTACGGCGTAGTATCTACATTATCGGTTCTTGTGGTGCAAGCCGGCCAGGCTACTGCAACTGCAGAGCTTATTGGGACAGCCATATTAACAGTTACACCCTCCAACACTGGCGGGTATTATTATACAATACCGTCGGTTAGTATATTCAATACCAACGGGGCTGCACCAACAACATTGGCCGAGGTAACAGCAATATTATCGGAAGGATCCAAGGGTATTATTACAGGCTATACAGTCAGTGTTTCGGGTGCAGGTTATACAACACCGGAAGTCCTTATAGATGCGGCACCGCCAGCACTAGGTAGTGGGGCAGTATTAGAGCCAGTAGTCGATTGGTACGGTCGCATCGTCTCTGTTAATATTATCGAAGCAGGTATCGATTATACTGTTGTCAATACCGTTATTGCAGCAAGAGCAATACCTGGCTCACTATCAGATATTGATGCAACATTCTCAATTACAACAAGCGTAGTCGGTGAAATTCTTACAGTAGAAGTTATGAATAAGCCCGGTAACACTCACGGTTTACCAGTTAATTCCGGCTATGCACCTGTTGCCAATGTAACTATTATTCCAGAGTTATGGAATTCGGTAGTCGGTGATAGAACCGACTTCGGTAACATGATTGTTCTACAACAGGTCATTGATGGAACACCAGTTGGTTCTAATAATTACACAGTTGGCATTCTACCGTATACCACTACAGATTATAACGACCCGGGCACATATACAGACCCTGATACTCTTATAACATATAATGCATATTATCTAACAACATTAGCTGGTGTGAATATAACTTCTTCTGATATTGGTAACTATGCTGATTTCACAGATATGTTATTATATAAGACTATGCGATTCCCTGTCACGCCAGACTGGGGATATCCTCCATCGTATATTCAGTATAATGATAAAATTTGGGTAGATGATGTAGATGGTAAATGGAATGTATTAACTTGGTTATTTGTATATGAATGGGGTATTTTAACACCATTTAGGCAACAAGAACCCCTAATCAATACTTCGTTATTTGAGAGTGCAAGTATATTTGCGTCAGATACAAGAAATGAATTAATTCAACTACCCATCTATGATCCGTTTAAGTCTATACTACCGGGCCCTGCAAAACAGAATATTGCATATATATCTGAGCAAGATCCTGCCAGTTACAATGTCACAGCTGACGCAACATTGTTCAGTGAAAACATAACTTTCGCTAATAGACAAGTTGGTCAATTATGGTGGGATCTATCATCCACTAGATATACCTACTATGAACAGCCTATTGCGTTAGATGGAAGTGAAACTGCATTAGATAACTTAGTTTATAGAAGAAACAACTGGGGTCAACTTTTCCCTGGTAGTACTGTTGCAATTTATGAATGGGTGCAGAGCTCGTTGCCACCGGCACTTTATACCGGAACAGGAACACCGAGAGATATAACAACATATGTTCAGGTAACGACATCAAATAGATTTACTAGTGCCACGGTTACCAATTATTATTTCTGGGTCTTGAACACAACCGATAAACCAAATATCGAAAATAGAACAATGGCAGCGCAAGACGTTGCTCTTATGTTGCAATCTCCAATGAGTCAAGGTTTTGCATTCTTCTGTCCAATTCAACAAACATCTACAAACAATTCGTATATATTTTATAATGTACAAAATATCCTCTCATATCAGGGTGATAATGTACAGATACAATACAGACTTGCAGAGAGAAACGATCAGAAGCATACCCAGTGGGCATTCTTTAGAGAAGGTGACCCTGCATCTATTATAACAGATCAATTCTGGAACAAGATGGTTGATAGTTTATGCGGATACTCGGCATTATTACCGGCAACGGGTGAATCTATAGATGGAATTCCTACATGGACTTCATTACCGTGGGATAGTGCCGGTTGGGATACATCTTTCTGGGATAATGCAGACTATGGTGTAATTTTACCAGTACCTGATCCAAAGTTAAGCGAAGGTGAAAAATACGGCATCGATTATAGACCACGTCAGGGAATGTTTGTAAACTTACCTTCAGCAAGACAAATATTCACACAGGCTGCAAATCAATTACTTGTGTATATACCTATACGTGATAATAATCCGGGATGGGGTGCATCGATACCTACCTGGAACTTAACAACATCTACTGATATTTACTATGGTATATATTGGACATATACCGACTGGTATGCGGTTGGTTACGAGAATGTAACACCGAATATTGTATTCCAAACTTTACAGAATGCTAAGGATGCATTGACAGCTGGATTACTTAAAGTAGAAGATATTGTTGAAGTATCTAATGGCACAACTGATGGACGTTGGGCACTATATGCAGTTTCTCAACTTAATCCCAATATTCCTGTACTTAGCCTAACGCTTGTCGGTATTGAAAGTAGTGCTATTAATTTAATGAATTCAATATATACAACTACCGGTGTATATAGTCTTTCAACGGAACTTAGAGCATTATTAAATGCATTCAGATTAGAGGTAATGGTTGACGCATTTATTGTAGATCAGAATGAACTATTCTTCTCTATGATGAATTATGTAATGAGTGAGCAGAAAAATCCAAACTGGTTATTTAAATCATCTTATATCTATGTTAAGGAAAATAACATACCATTGACACAAACTCAATTATATGTCCCTGATCAGATTACTAATATCCTGCAATTTATTACTGATTCTAAACCATATCATACTCAGATTAGAGACTACACCAGCACATATCTTACTACTGATATTGCAGCTGGTACGGCAATAGATAGTCACAAATGGAATATCCAATTGCAAATTGGCCCAGATTATCCTGGTTTATCTTATGATACACCATCTTATATTTTAGATGCACAAACATTTATTGACAACATAGATCAATTTGTTTCAAGAGAAGATGTATATACCGTACCATTAACTTTCTACGATTCAAGTAAGGTAGGGTATTCGGCATTATTTCCTTATACATTTAACTTCAATGATATAAATTTAAGTAATCCACAAAATATTGTCACACCGTATAATATAGTTGGAATTCAGATAGGTACGACTGTTCTACTATATGGGCAAGATTATTATGTCGGGGATAACGGTAATACAACATTTACTGTTTATTTCTATAATGATCCAGGAACTTCACCTGCGCCAGTTGCACTTGTATGGTTTGATGGTGGTCAACTATTAACAATGAATTCAGGCACTCATAAAGATGAAATTGCAAGAGGTTTCGCGACAGATGATCTAGTTATTAATGTTGATACAAGATTACCTGCCGATATATCAACTGGTATACCGACAGCATATGTAGGATGGGGAGATACTTGGGATTCTATCGCAAACCCTATAGCTCAAGCACTTGTAGATGCTGGCGGATCAGCAAGTATACCGTGGGACCCGGTGTTGGTACTAGAAATATTACCTAATACAATTAGCTCTAAGGAAAATTCAAATGATAGAGATGGTGCCAATTTCTATAGAAATGCAGAAATAGACTCAGCAACATTGGTATATGATTTATTGGCACCACAAGAACCTAATGAAAATATAGAAGTTATTACAGTGCTAGATATTAATCATGTACTACCGGATCCGGGCGCAGATCACGGCACCATATGGATAGGTGGTGAAAGAATTGAATATAGAGTAAAAGAATTAGTTGCAACAAATACGTGGGAACTCAAACTGATACAGAGAGGGACAATGGGTACATCAGCAACAGAACATACAGTTTTGATTCCTAGTCTCGCAGATCCGATGATATTGGTACCGAATGCTGTATGGGTAGAGAAAGGTAATTACATACCCGGCAGTCCTAATATCGATGTATGGAATGCGGTTGATACCACTCCTGTGGGCTCTGATAATATCACATCAGTACCAATGGGTGGATTATGGTATGCACAGACTCCAGAAGCCATGTTCTTAAAACAGAGTCAGGGTATAAGTATACCTTAATAACTAGGTAGATAATAATCATGATAAATAAAGAAAACGGTGACAAAGAAGAGAAATCCGAACCGAAGAAAGATGCCGGCCTTATTGATACGGCATATATGGATGTTCAATGTCATATAATAATAAAAGATAAAGATACTGGTGAAGTGCTAGTAAACAAAAGGGGTTAAGATGCAAGATATTTTTCGTGCCTCCATCCAGGGCTTTGTTAAGATTACAGACAAAGATACTAAAGAAGTCCTGGTAGATACACATAACGACGTACTCTATGGAAATATGTCGGCCGCTCTGGCACATGCCTTAATTGGTAATTCTGACAGTTTCTTATATTACATGGCTTTCGGCAATGGTGGTGCATATATAGGTCCAACTGGAACAGTTTCGTATAAACCATCTCTTGGTGGTGCAGGTAGTTTAATTAAGAATCCAACAGCTAATTTATATAATACAATTTATGTGAAGAAGCTATCGAATGACTCAACAGACACACCGAGCTATGATCAGTTATCTCGTGCATATATTGCTGCTGAAAATTATGCAACAAACTACGAAGATATTATTGTAGATGTCACAATAGGATATAGTGAACCACCTGTTGGCATAACTGCTTCTACAGTCATACAACAAACTGCTCTAGATAATTCTACATTCGTAGGAAATAGTTCTACAGTCAATAATGGTACTGCAACAACATTTACAGCCAATCAACTTGTCTTTAATGAGATTGGGTTATTTGCTGGATCTAGCAATCTATTTGTAGGCGGCTTCACACAGAACGTAGCTGACGTTGACAATTTTATTACACAGACGCCTAATTTCTCAAATATAGCAGGCACCAAGTCTAAATTAATGCTTACACACGTTATTTTTCACCCTATACAGAAATCTGCTAATAGATCTCTTGAAATCATTTATACCCTCAGAATACAAATGGGTGCATAAGTGATAAATAACAAAACAAAGGAATTTTAAGTATATGGCATATACAATTCACAAATCAGATGGAACGGTAGTAACGGTTGCCGATAATACGTTAGACGCAGCATATTACAATGGCTCCGGTGGCTCACTTGGACTAGGTCAGGGTGTACAATTAGTTGGTCGAAATACAATCGATTATGGTGCGGCTATTGCACAGAATATCTTGCAAATGACTGAAAACTTTGCAAGCGGCCCGGCCACAGCAAATGTGCCATCCGATGCAACAGCACTACAGGGTCAGCTATGGTTCAACAAAACTTCTGGCACAGCTGGTAATCTTTATGTTAAGGTTTCGGGAGCAGGCTCGGGCGGCATCTTAAACTGGCAACAAGTTGTTACAGTTGATTCTACTGGTAATTCCACAGTCAATGGAAATCAAACTGTTACAGGTGGTTTAACAGTAGATGGTTCGATTACTGCAGAAGGTGGACTACACGTTCCTGTGATATTTACTGCACTCCCATTAGTTCCTCCGCAGGTGGCACAAAACGGTGATATGGCAGTTTCAAGTGGTGTCATATCAATATATACTGGAGTTACATTTCCATCAACCAATACAGCTGGCTGGTCACAAATATTCCCAGCACTTTATCAATAAGGTGGTAACTAAATGACTTACCACAAATATGGTCTAATACAGGCTACAACGTATAACGCATATGCTGCCATTATAAACAGTATATTTGCAGATACAAATGCTGGCTCAATTATTGAAAGTTCGGCAGATTATGGGTATGGTCAATCTACTTCTGTTGCTACTGTAGCATCTGGTAATAATATTACCGCCGCTCAGTGGACTGCACTTTTTAGCAAGATAAGTTCATGTGGTACGCATCAAGGAACTAGTGTTACCCCGATCCCGTCATCAGTATCTACAGGCTCATTGATTGCAGCATATAATGATTATCTAACAACCACAACATTAACTGACGTTATCAGTTCATTAATTGCAAATAGATTACAGGTTGCAGTTGGACAACGTTCAACTATAGCAGGGCCATCTTCTCCTTCATCACCAACGTGGACAAATGGTCTTCGTTATCAATTCTTGATGGATTTTGGTTCATGGGATAACGCAAGACATTTCTTTAATACGGGTGGCGCAATTACATTCGCTGGTACTGGTACATCCGGTTCTACAGAAGATAATTTCTGGCAAACTATGCTATCAAACATGGGTACTCTACAGGTTATCTGGCATGATACTATTCCATCTATTGGAGCAGGTTCTACAACAGGTTTCTATGATTTAACTAACACTGGTTATACCAAAGTTTGGCAAGGTCCTGCCTATGGCGGAAGTCCAGTTGTTTATTCAAATAATTATATTTCTATATATGGACAATTAGTAAATGCTCCAGGAACAGATGGCCAGGTAAATTTCAGAGTCGAACTCATTGATAATGATCCAACTCCAAATTCAAAGACAGCTGGTAAGATTTCATATCAAATTGGTGTTATGCAATCGGCAGGTACTATTCCTTATCCAGGTCCAGCAGTTACGATAAATGCAGGAACATTTAGTGCAATATCATCCACTGGTGTTACAGCGATACCATTGACACTTACTTCAGTACCGACAACATTATCTGGAAAAGTAACAGGTGCAGGAACAGCTACAACCGCATCAATAACTATAACACCAGCTGGCGGAACAGGTCCATACACATATGCGTGGATAAATGTAAATTCGCCTCCACTAGGTGCAGTAACCTTCTCCGCAGCTTCATCTGCCACAACAACATTCAGTAGAGTAATGGCTGATGGTGAAGTAGCATCGGGTACGGCAAAATGTACAGTGACTGATAGTTTATCAGTTAACACATATATCTTAATCAACTGGTCACTAAACAGTAATTCACCCAACGTAGTCGGAACATAAACAGATCAAGTTCAAAACAAAAAACCTCCGTTAAAACTATTGATAAATAGTGCAAACGGAGGTTTTCCATGGAAGAAAGACTACAAAAAGCACTCGAGTTTGCTAACTACAGGCAGACTCTCAACAATCAACTACACAAAGTAAAGGTTAAGGCAGAAGGCCTCTTAATCATCGCTAAGAATGGGGGTAATTTTAATGTCAATCAAGACTTAATTTGCTTCTTAGACTATCTTAATCGAACAGGTGTAACTGAAGCAAATATCCTTGATAGCAATAAGATCCCTGTGCAGATCACAGATGTCGCTGAATTTCTTAAAGAAGTAACAAGACGGTATTTCGAAGTAACAGATGATTATTTGAAAGAATATCAATCTATTAGAAAGTTAAGAAATGTCAAAACAATTATCGATCTGAAAGGTAGCGAATGACTCGCGGCGTATTAATGTTTGCACACAACAATACTGAAATTGATTATTTCAAGATTGCTTGTGCTAATGCATTAATGATAAAGAAGAATCTAGGTGTACCGGTTACTCTGATAACTGACTCTGGAACAATAGAATGGAATCAGAAAGTTTTAGGTGAAGAATTTATAAAGAATTGCTTCGATAAAATTAAGATAGAAACACGAGATTATAGTTTTAATAATGCAAGAAACTTTTCAGATACATCATTTAGTACAAAATCTCTTCAGTTCTATAATGCTAATCACTGGTCTGCATATCAACTTACACCATATGATGAAACTCTAGTCATTGATTGTGATTACCTGATTATGAGTTCTGCGCTCAATAATTGTTGGGGAAGTAATAATGATGTAATGGTTAATCATTCAATCTATTCTCCATTTGGCGAAAAAGGTATTCATACCAAGAATATAGATGACATGGGTATTACATTATATTGGGCAACTGTTGTATATTTTAGAAAATCATCACTGGCTCAATACCTATTTTTCTTTGTTAGATATATTCAAGAAAATTATGCATATTATAGAGATCTGTATGGCTTCTCAAGTGGTATGTTCAGAAATGATAATGCATTCAGCATAGCAATTCATATACTAAATGGATATAATAATGATGAGCCTATTATTCGTGAACTACCAATTCCGGCATTATTGATGTCATGGGACACTGATGATATTCAGAATATAAATGATGTAAATGATATTACTCTTTATGCAGAAAAACCGGGTGAACAAGGGAAATACATATTGGCTCGCCTAAAGAATACAGATGTACATATTATGAATAAATGGGCAATTAACCGACATGCTGATAGATTAATGGAACTATATAAGGACAAAGTATGAGCAAAGGTTATTTAATACTGGCACAAAATACAAAAAAAGATGACTATGTAAAATTAGCATATGCACTAGCTCTGAGTATTAAAAATTCACAGGGAATAGTTAATAAGGTGGCTCTTGCCACAACATCAACTAATATTCCAGACAAATATATAGATGTATTTGACACCGTTGTGGAAGTACCGTGGACTGACCAAGCACAATATTCTAAATGGAAGATTGAAAATAAGTGGAAATATTACCACATGACTCCATTTGATGAAACAGTTATTTTAGATGCTGACATGTTATTTCCGTCAGATATTAGCCATTGGTGGGATACTCTTACAAAGAGAGATATATGGATTACTGATAGTCCTAGGACATTTAGGGGAGAAGTAATCACCTCAACTAAATATAGACCTACATTCGTATCTAATGAATTACCAAATGTTTATACTGCATTTATGTATTTTAAGAAATCTGCAGTCGCAGCAGAATTATTCGAAATGGTTGAATTAATTTTCGAACATTGGGAAAGATTCTTTTATAATTACTTAGATGAAACTCGTCCTAAGAATTTATCGGGTGATGTTGCCTATGCATTAGCAATTAAATTATTGGGAATAGAAAATGAATGTTTTGGTAATTCGGAACATATTCCATCGTTTGTTCATATGAAATCATTCTTGCAGAATATAGATGAAAAGTATTTAACAGAAGATTGGACAAAACATTTCCCTACGTATTTCGCTGATGACGGAACATTTAAGATTGGGAACTATCAACAGACACTACCATTTCATTATCATGTTAAATCGTGGCTGACAGATGATAAGATTGCTACTTTAGAAAAGAGACTAGGTATATGAATAAAATAAGATCATTGATTTTAATGTATGTATTCTATGATGCAAATGGAGACATTAAAGCAATTACACCAGCATTAGATGAACATTTTTCTGGTATGTATTCATTTGTGACGCTACCTTTGCCCGATGTCGAGATGTTTCTAACTTCACAGAAGAATACATTTGATTATTATATAAAAGAAATTCAGAAAGTTGATGGCGCCACCTTTAGGCTTACTAAGAAAAATTCAACCATTAATTATACACGAACACTTGATAACTATCTATCTAAGATAGAAGATGTCAATTCCATTGCAGGTAGTACAGTTATTGTAACAAATGATACAGTCAATAAGAATATCATTGTTGAACTTAATAAATCATTTCGTGCAGCATTTACTGATAGTTATATTAATGAAGAATATCAGACACTTGTTGAAGAATTTATCAGCAAAGGTCCATCTATCTTATATCTAACAAAAAGAAATAATCCATATCATCTATTATTCTCTTGCACTTTTAATCCGAGAGGACTAATCAATACGGATAAGTTGTATTTTAAGTACGCAGGTAACTATAATAACACTAGCGTATACACTAAGAAACTTGTAAGTGGTTATGGATATAAAGAAAAGGTAGAATAATGGCTTTCACATTACTGAATGAACTCGATGTTGTCTTTATCAGTTTTGACGAAGATAACTGTGAAGAAAATTGGTCAGACCTGCAGACCAAGGTACCTTGGGCACAGAGAGTACACGGAGTTAAAGGTAGCGATGCTGCACATAAAGCAGCAGCAAATTTATCAACAACAGACCGTTTCATTTCAGTCGATGCTGATAATATAGTTGATCCCGATTTCTTTGATATGGAATTAGACTTTGAACACCCGAAGCTAAAAGATAAAGCAATTAGTTGGGCAGCAAAGAATTATGTTAACGGATTAGAATATGGTAATGGCGGCCTAAAATGCTGGCCTAAACAATATGTATTAGATATGCGTACTCATGAGAATGCAGTAAGTGAGGATGAACGTAATCAGGTAGATTTTTGTTGGGAAGGTAGTTATATACAGATGGCAAATCAGTATAGCACTACTTTTCCAAATGGTAGTCCACGTCAGGCATTTCGTGCAGGATTTAGAGAAGGCGTTAAGATGAGCTTGGATCAAGGTGGCAAAGTACATCCAGATGACTTTAAGAAGACGATCTGGTGGGGTAATTATAAACGTCTTATCACATGGTGCAGTATTGGTGCTGACGTAGAAAATGGATTATGGTCAATGTATGGCACACGCTTAGGATGCCAAATGACAAACTTAACAGATTGGAATTATGTAAACGTAAGAGATTTCGACTATCTTAATGATCTTTTCATCAATGAAGTTATGCCGAAGTTTGCAACTAGATCGGGTCCGCACTATGCAGAGAAATGCTATAAGACAGGATATGTTTGGGACAATAATAAGTTATGGTCTGCTATTACTGATCTAGGAACAGAACTTAGAAAAGGTCTCGGAATGGAACTTGCTGAAATGGATGAAATTCAAAGTAAATTCTATAAGGCAGCACAATACAATGTTCCGCGCATGAACAAGATGTTTACAGAAGAAGAATTATACGAACTTCGTAGGATTAATAACAAATGATTGACTCACAATTCATAATCCGCTATACAAATGGGTTGTATACAACTGACCCAGCCAATGCACCTACATATGAAGAGTTTAGAGATATGTTTAGCTCTGGACAAATCATTAGCAAAGAATGGGCTATAGATACAATTAAATCATTAAAAATTGTATGGAACCAAACTGTCGTAGTTGCTGGTGCATGGTATGGTACATTAGGGCTTATGTTAAAGCAGGAATACCCGAATATTGCACTAACATTATTGGATATTGATCCACGATGTGATGCATATTTACAGAACATTATCTATGGTGATGTTGATGTTTTTTCAGTCACAGGTGATATGTATGAGTACAAGTACACCGAAGACATTGTTATAAACACCGCATGTGAACATATTCCCAATGTTAGATGGTGGCTAGACCAGATGCCTAAAGGTACTACAGTAGTTCTTCAATCAAATAATTTCTTTGAAGGTGAAGACCATATTAACTGTGTATCTTGCATTGCTGATTTTATAAAGCAGACATCCTTATCCAAAATATTATATTCTGGATCGTTAGTAACACCGATGTATACAAGATACATGATTATAGGAAGAGTATGAAAAAGTTAAATATACCGATTGTAAAATTTCGCGATCAGCTTAATGAGATAAGCCCGTCTTTCTGTGCAGCAAAATGGCAACAGGTAACAATGCATCTGCAAACTGGACATACACATAGTTGTCACCACCCACGTACACACAAGGTGCCACTAAATGAATTAATATATAATCCATCAGCATTACATAATACAAATTATAAGAAACTTCAGCGTAAGGATATGTTGGAAGGTGTGAGACCTGAGGAATGTGATTATTGCTGGCGTGTAGAAGACAATCCAGAAGGCGATGGCATAAGTGATCGAATTTACAAGTCTGCCGATTCATGGGCTATCGATCATATTCCTGAAATTATTTCTCAATCATGGGATCATGATGTAATACCGTCATATCTTGAAGTATCATTTAGTAGCGTATGTAATTTCAAATGCAGTTATTGCACACCACAGGTTAGTAGTAAGTGGATGGAAGAAATAGAAAAATATGGTGCATATCCTACATCTTCGAGTTTTAATAATATATCTTGGTTAAGACAGAACGATGCAATGCCTATACCTCATAAGGAAGAAAATCTCTATGTAGAAGCATTTTGGAAATGGTGGCCGGAAATCTATACCAAACTGGAACACTTCCGTATCACTGGTGGCGAACCATTGTTGACCAAGGATCTATTTAAGGTACTAGATTATGTTATCGAGCATCCAAATCCTGATCTTCATCTTTCTATTAATAGTAATATGTGTCCACCACCGGAATTACTTAATAAGTTTATTGAAAAGATTAAGATTATTTGTGGTGAAAACAAAGTAAAACAATTTAAGATTTTTACTAGCGCAGAAGCACACGGAAAACAGGCCGAATATATTCGCCATGGACTAAACTATAATCAATGGTTAGCAAACATTAGACGGATATTAGATGAAGTACCTAACTGCACATTCACTGTTATGAGTACATATAATCTATTAAGTATATTCACCTTTGAAGGCTTAATGAAAGATATTCTGCAAATTAAAGTGGATTACAGCAATAGTAATACAGTTCATTCGCCTATTATTTTAGATGTGCCATATCTTAGATTCCCGCATCATCAGACTATCTTTAATATGGATAAGAAAATGTTACCATATGTATATGATCAAGTTACATTCATATATAAGAATTTACATCACCCAGATTGGTATGGAACATCGAACAAGGGATTCTATCAGTGGGAAGCCGATAAATTTAAAAGAATTTACGAACTTGCAATGAATACAGATGACAATCGTGAGGATATTAGAATAAACAGACGAGATCTTGTTAAGTTTGTGGATGAACACGATGTACGTCGTGGAACTAATTTCCTTGATACATTCCCGGAGATGGCAGAATTCTATCATGCATGGAAAGCAACGATCGTATGAGGATAGCAATTTGTTTCAGTGGACAAGTGAGGACCTGGGACAAATGTATCGATAGTTGGGAGGTATTAATTGACAGACTAAAAGTTCAATTAAATGCCGATGTCGATATATTTTGTCACGCCTGGGATTTCAACACAGATTCTAATGGAGTAATATTACCACCTACTTCAGAGACTTTTGCCCAAGCGCATGGCACCTTATTACCTGAAGGTGAATTAGAGCTCTTATTTTCTAAATTACAGCCTAAGGCTTTCTTAGTAGAAAATGAAAGAATGAGCTTATCTAAACTAAAAGAGATACTTCATTTAGGTTTTAGGCATAATCAAATACACGGCAATCCGGGTGTAAACACGGAAGCAAGTCAATTCTATAGTATAATGCGTGCAGCATATATTAAGAAAAAATATGAGATAGATAATAATTTTCGATATGATATGTGCATACGCACAAGATATGATTTATTCTTCAATGAAAGACAGATAGATATCTTTACAGATAAAGAATTAGATTGTCAGCTGCCTGTATATAACACATTATATTCATGCCATACTGCGGCTGATAAGGTTCAATATCCTTATTTCAGATTAGGTGATATATTCTGGTTTGCAGATAGTATTACGTTTGATAGGATCTGTGATTTCTATCGCTGGACACCTATTATCGGAATGAAGAGTTTTAATTCTAATCCCATTGGTACAGAACATAGTTTATATTTTTATGCTAAGATGTTGAACATGTCTATAATGCCATTATTTGTGGATCCAAAGATTTATAGATTATCAAATCATATAGAGAAAAGTAAAGAAATTGGGTTACCCGGAATATTAGGAATACATGAACTTATCTAATAATTCAACTAAATTTCATAGTACCTCGCAGAAGATACGAATGGCCGTGTGTTTTAACGGGCCTCCTGGATATTGGAGAACAGCCGTACAGAATGCAAGATGGTTCTTTGAATATAGACATATGCATCCTGTATATCAACTTCCTATGACTGTAGACTATTTTATTCACACATGGGATATGGGTGAAAATATCGAGGTCGGGTTAGAAGAAGAGTATAAACCTAAGGCGGTACAACAAGAAAAATTAGACCTTGACAAATTTCCTACAGTTCGAGATTTAGTATTCTATAGTCTAGAGAAAAGTCTTTTACTTAAAAGAGAATATGAATTAACAAATTCAATACAATACGATGTTGTTATTTCTGCACATCTAGATACTGTGTACGATCCCTCAAATAAATTCCCGTTAGATAAAGTATTACCTAAGTTTTGTTATACATCTAATATCTCGACATGTCCTACCGAACTTAATCATCTTAAATTCGATGATACTATTTTTTACGGAGATAGTGCCACAATGGATTTAGTGGGTGACATATATAGCATACGTCGACCAGAAATTGTTTCGATGTTGCTCGATGGTAATCAAAACATGTGTGATCTAAATATACCATCATATCATAGTTCTGGGTGTTTATTATATTCACATTTAGTAGAATTAGGTATTCATCCCGAACAAAAGAAGAATATCGAATATGCTATTGTTGGAAAAGAAGCACACAATGAAAAATTGAGCGGTGCCCATGATTATGTCGAAATTAGAAAACATTGGCTAACTAGTACAACAAACGGAATTAATAAATGAAGAAAAGATTTTTTGCATTTGGTTGCAGCTATACCAAATCTTGGTCACCGACATGGGCCGACTATATAGGTATAAATTTTGATGAGTATGCCAATTTCGGAAGAGGAGGTTCATCCAATACCTTTGCAATGAATAGATTAACTGAGATAAATGAAAAATACGGATTAAATCCAGAGACAGATCATGTAATGGTAATGCTTACTGGTTTCAGTAGATATTCGTGGATGGCCGATAGCGAAGAGAAAAAAGGTTGGCAAACCATCGGTGATATGTATTCGAATTATCAAACTACTAGAGAAAAGAAGTTAGGAATATTTCTCGATGATATGTGGAGTGAAAAATGGGCAGTATATCAATCTTGGATTGCTGCAAAGAATATTAAAAACCTGCTGGTACGCAATAACATATCTCATGAAATATTAATGGGTATAGATAATTCATGTTACCTAACCGAAGTACAGGATGCATGGTGGGGAACCACTACATTAAATAGAGATACCGTTAAACTGGCAGAAGAGATCTATGATATTGTATCTTATAAAGAATCACTAGATGAATGGAAAGACAAAAAATATAAAAGAGAAGATCATGTTTTTTGGAAGGACAGAAATTGTTACGATGGCCACCCCACTGCAAAAATGCATTTTGAATATGTAAGAGAGAAATTTCCCGAATTTATTACTGAAAAATCACAAGCTCTTCTTGATTATGTAGAAAGTATAGCTGATTACAGTAGTCAGGCTATCCATGGCCGCAAGTTTCACGAGTATCATATGACCTTCAATAGAGACGATCAGTTTCCTTTATTTGAATAAGATGAAACATAAGATACATTTTCTCTATGATTACATATTCCCGAATATGATACTGCCTAATGCGTTGATATCTGAACTTGGAATAATAAATTATCTTCATTCGCAGTATTCTAATAAATGTAAGAATAATAGTTTTTTTGATGATAATCTCGACTCTGATATCAGTCCCATGAAAATTATCTTCGATAATAAACTCGGATCTTGGCCCAATAGTGTACGTCACGGTGGAAGTCACTTATTCTCTCCTTTCTATAATGACTATTTAGATTGCCGAGAAGCTTCTGTATATCTTGGTAAAAATCATGTAAACAAATACATTTATTTTATAAAAGTATCGCCCCATATTGATAATTTTATAGGTGTTAATCTGGCTGCTGGTAGTAAGTTAAATGGAGAGTATTTCTGGAAACATATGTCTGCAGAAGCACTAGAAGATGCACAACAACGCCGCGCAATTATATTACTGGATTATGCACAAGAGAATTTTATCGAGCGAGCAACATATTTAAATTTACACGAAGCATTAAGACTTAGTGGGATTCCTAAAGAACAAGTTGTATTAATGTTTAATAGTTTTAATGCTCAGGAACTCTATGAGTCATGGTTTACCCCTATTGAAAGAAGATTAGAAGTAAGAAATTTACCTTTCGTAATGTCTGCATCATCCTTCCATCATACTAATAATCCCACCTATAGAATGACTGAAGATATATTTCAGGGTACTAAGAGTGAAATTAGAAAAAATCATTTCTTATTTAAAATTAATAGATGCAGAAATCATCGGATGGCACTATTATATAAAATGTCTACCGATAATTTATTAGAGAAAGGGGATTGGTCTTGTCTAACACCATCTCCATTCAATGCCCAACATATACAGCACGTCGCATCTCTTTTTCGATTCGATATAAATCTCGATATGATAGAACAATTATATCAGAAATTACCTCATCCCTTAGCAAGTGAACGCATTGGTGAAATAATAAATCAAGGAGCATGGTCAGACTTAAAAGCAGATGCACATAGGGATTCTTATTTTGATATATGTTCTGAAACATTTATTCATGGTGAATATAAATCTTTAACAGAGAAAGTATTTAAACCGATTGTAAATTTTCAACCATTTCTATTTGTGTCATGGCCGGGATCATTACAAGTTTTAAAAGACTTAGGATTCAAAACATTTTCTCCCTTCATCAATGAAGAATATGATAATGAGCAAGATCAAGTTAAACGAATGGGTATGATCTATGCAGAAATAGTAAGATTATGCTCTATGAGTAAAGAAGAAATTCATGCATGGTACTGGAGTATGGAAGAAACTTTAGTACATAATCACAGACATTTCTTACAGATATATAAAGATGAACCATTGAGCATAGCTCTAATAGAGTATCTTGGTCAACGTATGGCTGCATAAATAGGGTAAAGATAATAAAATGAACTACAAAAATAATGAATGGGATGATGTATCAGTATCGTATCTAAAGACATTTGGAACTGATGTTCCGGTATATACTCCATCTATCTATCGAGAATATCGCGGTGAAATATTTACTACATTTCATACTGATCTACATCCTGTAAAATCTCTATTACCTAACAATGTTGTGACACATAATAGATTTTCAAAGTCCTATGCTGGTGTCCTACGTGGTTTGCATTATGATGATAAGACATGGAAATTAGTGCAAGCTCTTGTTGGGGATATCTATTTGGTGGTCTTAGATGTAAGAGAAAATTCTCCTACACACGGAAAATGGGAATCATACATTCTTTCTGAAAAGACACGAGATCAAGTGCTAATAGCACCGGGTTTCGCTAATGGGCATTATGCATTAACTGATTGTATCTTTCATTACAATTTATTCTACTCAGGTGACTACGTAGATGAAAATAAACAAGGTGTGGCAAAATGGAACGATGCTAGATTCAATATTGAATGGCCGACAACTACACCTATCTTACAAAAGCGCGACCGATGATACAAAACTTAAATCAATATCCTGTTCGACGAGATATTTCTTACACCGAACAGGACTTAATATCCTTTGAAGAACTAATAGTTTCTCATTGGGAAAATGCTAAAATTCGTGGGCCTATACATTTATCGCACGGCAATGAAACTCAATTAATAGAAATATTTAAACGCATTGAAACATCTGACTGGGTATTCTCTACATGGAGATCACACTACCACGCATTGTTAAAAGGTGTAGATCCGGTCTATGTAGAAAATGAAATCTTAGCAGGAAAGTCTATTACTATATGTAATACCGATGAGAAATTTTATTCATCGGCAATTGTAGGTGGTACATTATCTATTGCATTAGGTGTTGCTGCAGGACTTAAACAAAATAATAGTTCGGAAAAAGTCTGGTGTTTTATCGGGGATATGAGTTTTGAAGGTGGCATATTTTACGAAGTTCATAAGTATGCTAGAAACTTTGATTTACCCCTATATTTCATCGTAGAAGATAACGGAGTATCAACATATACACCCACTGAAGCAACATGGAAGATTAAGCGAGATATTCCCGCAGATGTAATTCATTACACCTATAAATCGAAGTACCCACATTATGGAACAGGTAAATGGATAGCATTTTAAAATTAGTATACGATCATTGGTATAATCGCAAGCCTATTCCCAATGGGATACATGAGGTTATGGTTGATCATATAAGAAGAACATTAGATGAAAAACATCTTCCCTCCAATCAGATATCACAGGAGATTCAGGAGTTAACTGGTTATGGAGAACATTTTGCCTTTCGTGGCCATTCGAATTTTGTAGGATATTTTAAGAAGCACTTTCCAAATAATACTATGTTAAAACCGGCTGAGCTCGTCGACGATAATTCAATCTACATATATCCGCTAGAAGTTCGCACAACTCTACGATCGTTGTATGAAGATCATACCTTTTCTCTTGACGGCATAGATTATACATATTCATTCAAAGATACATTATCACCTACCATGTTAAATTACCTACAGACAGGTAGGATAAAACTCGTTGTGAATTTTGTGCATGATCCTATTTCACATTCTGCAGAAATTTATACTTTTGAAAAGTATATGAGAAAGATAGGAGTTGATGGAAAGAATATTGTTCTTATTGCCGGTAACAAATATATTGAACATAATACTCTTGTGCCCGATAGTACAATGAAATTAACCTATGACAGATTACTTATTCAACAATGCGCCATGGAAATGACTCAGTTTCCTCGAATCGGTGGTATTGGTTATGTATGTGATATTGTTCGTGAAAGTGATCTAAATCCATTCATATATAGAAGTAAGAGATTCTCGTGCCTTAATAGAACCATGGGTAAACCACATAGAGTATTACTTGCATACTTTGCTATAAAACATAATCTATTAAAAGATAGTATCTTCAGTTTTGTTGGCCACGTAGATGAGAGCAATATTGCAGGTCTAATGAGAAATTTATATGACCTCGATGACGAAACTGCAACATTTATATCTAAGAAGATAGCAGATCTAATACCGTATGAATTAGATACACATCATTTATCAATAGATAAGAAAACAGATTTTACCACAACTAATACTAAGAAAGAATGGTACGCAGATAGTTATGTTCACATAACATCAGAAACAAGATTCCAGGACGGGTCCGATCCATTCTTTTCCGAAAAAACATTCCGCCCTATTATGAATCTACAACCGTTCATATATGTCGGTAATCATCACTCTCTTGAATTATTACAAGAAATAGGATTTAAGACCTTTGCTCCTTTTATAGATGAGAGTTATGATCTAGAAGTAGATCCAAGAAAGCGTATTCTAATGATAGAACGCGAAATAGAAAAACTCAACAATAAATCAATTGAAGAATTACATATATGGTATTATTCTATCACTGATATTCTATTACATAATCAGCGTACATTAGAGTCATTTAAGAACGATAATCCATATCATAATAGTATTAAAGATATAAAAGCATTTTACATTAACGAAAGGGTCAAATGAAGTTTCAAGACAAAACAGTAATTATTACAGGGGCAAACGGACTTGTAGGGTTACCTACAGTACAAAAATGTTTACAAGAAGGTGCAGCAGAAGTATATGCCGTAGATATAAACATAGGTGAGAAGTTGCTTTCTCTACAACGCGATTATCCCAATTTAATTCTTGTTAAGAAGGATCTAACCTATCTTAATAATTGCGAAGATTTATTCGTAGATAAGAAAATTAATATTGTTCTGCACATAGCAGGAATAAAAGGATCGCCAGCAAGATCTTCTAAACAACCTTGTGATTACCTATTTCCGATGTTGATGTTTAATACCAATATGATTAAGGCATCCTTTGATGCAAAGGTAGATTGGTTTGTTTATCTATCATCTGTCGGAGTATATCAACCAGCCGAATTAATGAAAGAAGATGACGTATGGGGGACCACACCATCTAAGAGTGATTGGCACCCTGGCTGGACAAAACGCATGGGAGAATTAACATTAGATGCGCTGAAAGTACAGTACGGATGGGATAACTGGACTGTTATACGCCCTTCGAATATTTACGGCATCGATGATAATTTCGCACAAGACGCAACTGTTATTAGTTCTAATATATGGAAGTTGCTAAATGTTGAAGGTAACGACATGGTATGTTGGGGAAACGGTTCGGCCAGACGCGATTTTGTATATGGAGATGATGTAGCTCAGGCAACTATGGATGTTGTAAAAAACGAAGTACGAGATATCATAAATTTCGGCTGTGGAGAAGCAGTATCGATCAAAGAAACTATTGAGACAATAGTAATTACATATCAGGAAATTACAGGCGAATTAAAAAATATTGTATGGGATGAAACCAAAACAAATGGTGATCCTGTTAGATGTCTGTGCGGGGAAAGACAGAAATCGTATAACATCGTTCCGCATACTTCACTTAGAGACGGCATAAAGCAAACAATTTTATCATATAAGAAAAGGTTAAACAAATGAAGAAAACTGACAAAATTTTAGTCACAGGCGCAAGTGGCTTCATAGGTTCACACATATTACGAACATTATATGAAAAGGGATATAGAAATCTTCGCTCAACTACATATTCTAGAACACTTAGAAAAGATTTTTACGGATGGGAAACTGTAGAGAATCATCATGGAGATTTGCGTACAGCCGAATTCTGCGAAAAAGTTTCAAGAGATGTTGATGTTGTTATACATTGTGCAGCCAATACATCTAATGCATTAGATACTAGATTCAATCCTTTAATCCATGTTACACCTAACATCGAAATGAATACTAATCTAATGGAACAAAGTTGGAAGAATAAGACAAGGAAATTTATATTCATCTCGTCTAATACTGTCTATCCAGATATGGGTAATGATTATTGTACCGAAGATATAAACATTCACGGAACTCAAATAATCCCTGTATATAAGGCTGTAGGCGGAATGAAACGCTACACTGAAACATTATGTGATTTCTTCAGTAATCAAATACATAATCCTATGCAATGCGTTATTATACGTCCAAGTAATGCATTCGGTGCAAATGATAAATTTGATTATGAAAAATGTCACGTTACTCCTGCAAGTATTCGTAAGGTTGCAGATGGACTAAATCCTATCCCGGTCTGGGGCGATGGTGCAGATGTACGTGATTTGTTACATGTAGAAGATATGGCAGAAGGCATTGTATTCGTAGCAGAAAATGTCGATACGTATGATATCTATAATGTATGTTATGGATCCGGATTCACTGTTAATGAAGTTCTGCAAATGTTAAAGGAACTTGATAATAATGAGAACCCGATTGAATATGTGCAAAACAAAGCATTTATGATATCAGTACGTTTATTAAGTTCCGAAAAGGTTAACAAACTAGGCTGGAAACCGAAGTATGAAATTAGGGAAGCATTACAGAAGGCTCTGCGTTGGTACAAGGTTAATAAGCATCTTTATAATCCGGATTCTAAGCCGTAAATTATCATGGCGAAAGTTCTAATTACTGGAGGTGCCGGCTATCTTGGATCAACATTAGCCGAACATTTACTAAACACAGGACATAGCGTCACTGTGTTAGATAATTTACTTTATAAACAGTTATCTCTCTTGCATCTATTCAAGAGGGATAACTTTAAGTTTATTCACGGCGATGTTAGAAATACTGAATTACTAATTAATTTAGTTAAGGAACACGATGCTATAATTCCATTAGCTGCTATTGTGGGTATGCCTGCATGTAAGGCTAATCCACAATTAACTGTTGATGTGAATTACAAACACATCGAGACTATTGTAAATGTATTAAAAGATGATCAGAAAATTATCTTACCTAATACAAATAGTCAATACGGATCTTCAGATACTATAATTACAGAAGAGAGTCCGTTCAATCCGCTGTCGTTATATGCACAGACCAAATGCGATGCCGAAGATAAGGTATTGAAAAATGGCAATGGTATTGTTTTACGTTTAGCTACGGTCTTTGGTGTATCACCAAGAATGCGACAGGATCTGCTTGTAAATGATTTTGTATACAAGAGCATCGTGGATGGATACTTAGTATTGTTTGAAGCACATTTCAAACGAAATTATATTCATGTACAAGATATCGCTCGAATATTCGAATTTATGATAAGCAACTATGATAAATGTAAAGGACAGGCATTTAATGTAGGTTTATCTACTGCTAATTTAAGCAAGCTTGAATTAGCACAGAAGATCAAAGAATATATTCCTACCTTAGTTATTAAGCAAGATGAATTCAAAGAAGACTTTGACAAGCGTAATTATATTGTGTCTAACGAGAAAGTAGAAAGGGCAGGATGGAAACCATTGTATAGTTTGGATTATGGTATCCAGCAATTGATACAGGCCTACCCTCTAATAATAACTCACAATAATCGGAACTTTACAAATCTATGAAACCAACAAAAGAAAGAAGATACGTGCAGACTCTATCAGAATTAGTCGACCGATTAAGTATTGTCCAGCTAAAAGAAGTATTCATTACAGATTACAAGAAAGAATATGCACAAGAGATAGATGATATTGTGCATGATATTCAGATAATTCTTGATGAAGCAAATGGCGAGATCACAGCAGAAACTATTCGTGCTATTGTTGTGGTATCACAGATAAATCTGCATATTTGGCACAATGAATCAAATTATCGTCGTGGAATTAAAGATGGTAATAATTTAGAATTGACTCATGGACTGAATGGTATTAGAAATACAGCCAAAAATATAATCCAGGAAGCTGTGGGCGGACGTAAAGATTATAAGGTTGATTGTCTAGCAGCTGATTTTAGCGGATGGGAAATTAGTTGGAATAAAAATGAAGAACAAGAGTGATGCCATTGTAACAAAGGGCATTATTTTTGCTGGGTGCTCCTTTACATGGGGACAAGGATTATATTATTACAGTAATCTATCTACACTAAAGGAACCCCCACCTAATTGTTACTATCCCGAACTTGTAGATCTGGCCCATATAGAATTCATGAAGTCAGTTCGTTATCCAAGGTTGGTTGCAAATTACTTTAATACATTTGAACTAGTGCAGACACCTAATGGCGGTTCGTGCGAGAGTATAGCAGAGTGGTGGGATAGTTCTTTCACAGATGGTATAACATTCAATGGTGATAAAACACCTCGATATGAATATAGTGATATCTCCCATCTTACATTTCAAATGACTCACTGGCATAGAAATACATGCACAATGAACTTTGAAGGTGTTGAGTACAAGATGTCATATACAGAGGCATACCGACATAGAATATTCGATAAATGGTTAACTGAGAATAATCTAACATTAGAAGAGTGGGAATACAATGGCAGACAGGCAAACATAGATAATATTAAGAACTTCCTTCAGATTATGGAATCGCATGGAGTAGGAACAACAATTCTTACTTGGCCTATTGATAATGTAGAATTCATTAAAAAAGATTCATGGCTAAATGAAAGATTTATGCCTATTGTTTATAAAGACTCTGTTTACAACAGCATGGAAGATCTAATAATCCGTAACAACGAATTAAAAATTGATACTGACTACGAGAACTTTGATACTCCTCCAAGAGATCATCATCCATCATTAAAATGCCACCGAGTTATGGCACAGAACATTATACGATACCTGGAAAGAAAAATATGAGTGATATACAACTATCTCCCTATAAAGATGCATTAACAGATGCAATGACATATCTTGCAGAACAAGATAACATTATTTTTGTAGGACAACAGATTATCTATGCTGGCAATCCCATGAGCACTACTTTGGGTAATGTGTCTAAGGATAAGATGATTGAGTTACCTGTCATGGAAGAGACACAAATGGGTATGAGTTTAGGGCTTGCAATGACTGGAAAAACAGTTGTTACATTCTATCCGCGTTGGGACTTTCTTATTTCAGCTTCTAATCAACTTGTCAATCACGTAGACAAATATGAATCAATGACAGGTAAGAAAGTTAATATATTAATTCGTTTAGGAAAAGGTGCCGATAAACCTTTAGACCCGGGGCACCAGCATAAAGGAAACTATTTGTCTGAGTTCAAATCCTTATGTCCTAACATTGTGTTTCATAATTTTTTAAGTTATAATGATATATTAGCAACCTATATGGATGCTTTTACAAACGGTGGTATTCATGTGTTAGTTGAATATCCAGAACTATACTTCTCTACAGGAAAATAAAATGGCATTTGATACTAACGTACCCGGTTGGATGACCGAATATGAATTGGGCTTCCTCGGCGAGTGGGCAACATTAGTTCCTGTTAATGGCACTGTTGTGGAAATTGGTAGCTTCATGGGACGAAGTTCTGTCGCTTGGGCAATGTCTTGTGATCCCTCTGTGAAAATATATTGTGGAGATATATTCTATGAACATTTTACACAAAATCATCCATTTAGTCTGGAAGAAGCACCATACGCGCCGATAAGTGGTCATGAATATAATACATGGGTAGAATTTCAAAAGAATACAGAAAAGTTTAAAAACATTATTCCCATGAGAGGGACAGCACCTCTTGAATCTAATTACAATCAAGATCCTATCGATTTATTATTTGTAGATGCTGCACATAGTAATCCAAGTGACTGGGATACCATTAAATATTTTGCACAATTTGTTAAAGTGGGTGGATTTATAACAGGACACGACCATAGTGAGCATTATCCAGATGTAGTAGAGAATGCTAAACGATTATCAGCAATGTATGGTTCTCCATTGAAAATAATAGAGTTTACTATGTTATGGAGTGTTGAAGTTACTAAGCCATATTCAGCAGAAGATTTTATTTAAGGCAAATATGTTTATAATTAGATTTTTTAGAAACTTAATAAAGAAGTACAAGTATAAGAAGCGTATTAAAGAGTTACGCAAACGTGATCCATTTATTTACAAATGAAAATAATTTGGGGAATCTGTGCGCTCAACCATGATGCATCTATTACGGTGATGAGTGGTAATGAGATTCTATTTGCAGGGCACGCAGAAAGGTATTCAAGAGTCAAAAATGATCCTTACCTAAATAAGGGTCTAATTGAGGCTGCTTCAAAATTCGGGAAACCTGATCAACTGGTATGGTTCGAGAAACCATACGTAAAGAAGTCACGGCAGATATATGCAAGACAATGGCACGAAGTTAATACTGAATCACCTGCATCATACCTAAAATCGGCTGGTCTTAGCGGCATACCTATTAAGTACATGTCGCACCACGAGTCCCACGCTGCTGCCGGATATTTCACCTCTTCTTTTACAGATGCAGCCGTTGTTGTCGTAGATGCTATAGGTGAGTGGGATACTATCTCTATCTGGCATGCTCAAGGCAGCGAAATGAGGAAAATAAACTCATCACGTTATCCTAGTTCGCTTGGTTTATTATATTCTGCTGTTACGGATCGCATTGGATTAAAAGCAAACGAAGAAGAATATATCCTTATGGGTATGGCTGCATATGGTCAACCAATTTATTACGATGATCTAAAGAATGATTTTATAAAAGATTGTCAGTCTCCTGATTTTGTATTAACACAAAACTTACATCGTGGTATGCGTTGGTGGCGCCCCGAAATTCAATCTGAGCAAGATTATATGAACCTTGCAGCAAGTATTCAGAAGATCACTGAAGAATTTATGTGTGAGATAACACGATGGGCCTTTGAAAATATTCCATCTAAGAATTTAGTATTGATGGGTGGCTGTGCATTAAATTGTGTTGCAAATGAAAAGATTGCAAGACAAAATTTATTTGATGATATCTGGATTATGCCTAATCCCGGTGATGCCGGCAGTTCTCTAGGATGTATACTTGCACATACAAAAGAAAAAGCAATATGGACAGGTCCATTCTTGGGTACAAAGATTAAACGCATGTTCGATGTGAAGGCTACAGTTGATGCTCTTGTAAAGGGTAATATCATTGGTATGGCAACAGGAAGAGCAGAGTATGGACCACGGGCTCTGGGCAACCGTTCACTCCTTGCAGATCCACGCGGAGATACAGTTAAGGATAGAGTAAATGATATTAAGAAGCGTCAACGCTTCCGTCCATTTGCTCCAATGGTGTTAGAACATCTAGCACATGAATATTTCGATATGCCTGTAAAAACATCTCCATACATGCAATATACAGCCAAATGTTTACAACCTGATTTGTATCCTGCTATATGTCACGTTGATGGAACTTCCCGTGTACAGACATTAAATATCACACAAAATAGAACAATGTATCTAGTTCTAGAAGAATTTTATAATAGGACAGGTTGTCCTATGCTACTAAATACAAGTCTAAACATCAAAGGCGAACCCCTTGTCGATACATGGTCGGACGCTATAAAGTTTCAAAATAAATATAAAGTGCAGATGTTCTAATGAAAATTATTATTCCAATGGCAGGCAACGGTAGCAGGTTCGCTGAGCAAGGTTACGTAGATCCGAAACCTTTTATTGATGTAAACGGTAAACCAATGATTCAGCGAGTAGTTGAATCACTTAATCTCCCACAACACGAATATATCTTTGTATGTAAGAAAGAGCATATGGGTGCCTATAATATGAGAGGTATCTTTCCAGATTTAAAATTTGATATTGTAGAACTGCCTTATACTTTGAAGGGTGCAGCTCTTAGTGTGTATCTGGCAGAAAGAGTTATTAAGCACGACGAGGATGTATTGATTGTCAATAGTGACCAATTGCTTACCTATAACAGTGGCAGCGTTGAGGCTGCTAGAGAAGCCGGTGTCGATGGCGCTATCTGGTGCTTCTATGGTACAGGTCCTACATGGTCATATGCTAGATTAGATACAGAAGGATATGTTGTTGAAGTTGCTGAGAAGAAACAGATAAGTCAATATGCAACTGGTGGCATGTACTATTGGAAGAGTTTTCATAACTTTATGAAATGTGTAGATAGAATGATTATCAATGAGGATACTACAAATGGTGAGTATTATGTCGCACCTGTCTACAATCATATGTCGCCAGGACAGAAAGTTATAATTAAGTTATTAGGTGATATCGACCAGTTAGGTACGCCAGAAGAATTGAAAGCGTATGAAGATAAAGTACGCATACATTGAGACTACCAACTATTGTAACTTACGATGTGTAACGTGCAATAGACAAGACGTCATAGGCCCGCTCAAGCATATGAGCATAGACAATTTTAGCCAATTAATGGCGAAATTAGAGGACCAACCAATACAAGAGGCAAAGCTGATGGGGATGGGCGAACCGTTCTTACATCCGCAATTTTTTGCCATAACACGTAAGTTCAAAAAGACATTTCCAACTGCTAAACTTATAAGTGCCACCAATGCACAATATCTGTTAACGCAGAATATGGTAGACTCTATGAAGTATATCGACATGCTCTACATAAGTATCGATGGCGCACATGAAAATTACGAACGTATGCGTACACCAGCTAAGTGGGATAAACTAATTAAATTTTTAGAAGATCTTCAACATGTAAATAGATACGATTGCGATGTTGTAGTTAACTATACAATATCTCCAGGTATCGTATATGACATACCTATTATTGAAGAGCTTGCCAGGGAATATAATTTAGGAGAAGTAAGACTCAACTTAGTCCAGAATTGGAATCAGGGTGAGGGTACAGTAATAAGCTATACTGAAGATGAATTATCTTTTCTGGACAATTATAAAGGCCATATCAAAGGCAAAGCCCCGTGGACCTGGAGTGAGTGTATGTGGGTTAAAGAGGGATTCTATTCGACAGTAGAAGGCAATGTGAAAGTATGTTGTATGAATACCGCTGCCAAGTCTTTAGGTAATATATTCGAAAATAGTTTAGAAGAGATTTATAAGAGTAGGGAGTTCAAAGCAATTAGATGGGGATGCAAAAGTGATGAACCTACCGATCATTGTTTAACATGCTCCTATAAAGAGTTATCTTCGCTGTTAAAAAGGTATATATGAAAAATTGGCTAGATAATATCAACAGAGTAGATGTACTACCGAGACCAGGTGGTACTGATCTGAGATATTCTGAGTGGACACAATCTTTGTCGCCTACCTTGTTTAAGAAGTTTATTAAAACGCTTATATGGGAAGACTTTGCATTATACCCCGATACCAATCTTCTTAAGACTAAACTAGCAGAACATCATAATGTCTCTGTATCAAATATCTATCTAGGACCGGGTAGTGCCGAATGTATAAGCAATGTGTTTGAATGTTTCACCGAATTTCAAACAGTTACAACAACCGAACCTTGCTTCCCTATGTATCATGTGTATGCTGCACAATGTAATCTAGCATTAGTTAGAAAATTTCCAACTAAATCTCTTACATACAATGCAAGTGAATTTAACAATGGAGATCTAATAGTGATTTCCAGACCTTCTAATCCTGTAGGATATTTTTTCACAAGAGAAGATATTATTGCTATTCTAACACAGAATAGAGATGCGTGGGTTCTAATCGATGAAGCCTATATAGAGTATGTCGAAAATAAAGATGATATTACTGATTTAATAAACACATATCGTAATCTAATCATATCTCGTAGTTTCTCGAAAGTATTCGGTGCTGCCGGTTGCAGAGTGGGATATCTTATATCAAATTCAGAAAATATAAACAAGATCTCAAAGCTTAGACCTATGTACGAAATTACAGGTCCGTCACAACGATACGCATTATTTTTACTTGATAATCAACTAGAGATAGAAAAGTATTGCAAGAAGACAATACAAGAAAGAAAAAAACTTTGCAGACTGTTTAGATCTGCAAAGCTTAATGTTATATCATCTGAGGGTAACTGGATACATGTCGAGCAAACAAATGGATTAGTTGCTCTATTAGATAAGAATAATATCCATGTAAAGAAAGATACATCTTTACCTTATAAGAATGGACTATGGTTGAGGATTACTGTAGGGCCGGGTGTCACCAGCACCTTCAAAGAAATTCTCCATTAGTGTATTCTTATTATCAATATACATGTCGGCGTTAGGTTTACCGAAGAATAATTTGTGATATCTTAGACCCCACTTAGTAAACTGTTGCTCAGTTATTTTTCTATACTTCAGATCACTTGCCACAGGATCATCTCCTGTAGATTTCATTCCCCTGCTAGTGAATATGACAATCTCGTGTCCCTCATAATAGAGACGGTTGATATATTGTATTCTGTCATTATATGGATTGCGTTGACTAACGTCGGGATTAATTTCGTCGCATAGTACGCCATCTATATCAAATACCAGTTTCATATGCTGTCATGATATGGTCTAAAATCATCGCAACAGATACCTAATGGTTGTAAGATACCATTACTGATATCGAAAAACTCATCATATTGGGGCATTGTCATGACTCCGTCATGTGTAACAATACCAGAACGTGCCCACTTAATACCCTTTGAGGTAAACACGAAATCATCCTTGTCATGCCAAAATACATGCGCCTTTGGATTATGGTACAGGCTAACATAGCCTTGCAGATCTTTAGCGTGAGTCCAAATCTGCGATCGCTCTAAAAAGGATAGGTCAATTTCTTCCTTAGGAAGATCATGACCTAAATACCATTTACGATCCAGCAACCATACATCTACCTCTACATCGAAATCATTAGCAATAGCCTCTTCAATGTATGATATTGTATTCTCTCTAAAGATATCTCTACCTTTATAATTACCCCTGTGTGCTATCCTGATCATCATCTTCCTTTACAATAGGCTTCGGGTCATAGCCCGGCGGCTTACCATCTGGTCCTGTATCTGCATGTCGTTCGTTCGGCTCATCCAATACGCAATTATCGACCATCTTGCATAGCATCTCTTTCAAGAATGCTCTACTCATAATCTCATTACCACAATGCACATATCCGTCTGCGTCATCAACATGAAATGTCATTTGTCCGAAACCAAGACCTTTTGCTGACCACGAGAATCCTACGTGCCTATGTGGCTCGCAGGTATCCTCGAATGTATCAAAAAATTCCTTAAGACTCATCTTTAGTTACCTCTTCTAATTTATGTCCGGCCCACTGATAGATCTCTCCGATGAGCTCGCTTGCTTGTAATGCCATTGCTGAATGCTCTTCGTCCAATCCTGGATGATCAGAGAATGCAGCATCCAGGTGAGTCAGCAGTATATGCGCTCTGTCCATAATCTCAAAGTAAAACCACTTATCCGGGACAACGGTTTTATCAAAATCTTCTGTGCGTAGTAATTCCATTTTATCTCCTCATGTGTGCAACTTCGATTGCTTCTTCATTACTGAATATAGGTTGTAGGCAACTCTTATGTAGAACTGCTATACCTAAGATATTCGTTCCCGTATACGTTGGCGCCGGTTTGGACGAACACGGTCCCGTAACCCAATCACGAAGCGAGGGAATACCATTGTCCACTTCCCTCGTAGACGTCGGACCGCTGAAGAAATCTGTGCCCACGGCCAATTTGATATGAGCATTTTTTTCGGGCGCGGGCGTCGAAAGTTTTGATTCACTCGTCGTTTGCCTCTTCTCTTTTTTGCAGCGCCCATGTACAAACTCCATATACTGTTCAAATGTCTCCTTAGGAAGATGCATCTCCTTTAGACGCTGATTCCTGTCGCGCCAGCCACGTTCAAACTCTTCCTGCCTTGCTTTTGTAATCTTTTCGGCACGCTTCTTATAAGAAGTTGTTGTAAGAGCAGGACCACACAGGTGCATACTCATAATCTAAATTTCTTTAATAACCTGTTTGCTGAATTTACATTAGGCACATCTTCTTTAAGGAGTGCAGATTTTACTCTTAATTCTTCACTATATGCTGCCATTATCTCAGTAGCATATTCAATGTCATCGTTGCCCATTTTGTTATACCAATCTCTTAATGTTGCTTCATCTGCACTTAACAGAAATGCTATGTTCTCTCTATCATGTGCATTCATGTTAGTCTTCCCGTAGAATACATCTAACTGCTGATGCTGCACCATAACAACCTGTTTCTGCATTACCATCTGAATAAGTTCGTGCATGAAGCTCTGCAGCCGTGGCGCATTCTTCAACTAGGAGTTCTGCAAACTTTTCTCTATATATTAGGTGCCCCGGTATTTCCGAGCCTGCCCTAGTTTTCATAGTTGCAAATTCAACTGCTTCCATTGCAAGTTTGTTAATCTTTTTGTTCATATGTCTCCAATCTATATTTAGAATAGGGGTAGTTTTCTTGTAACCATTCTAACAATCCCGGTTCGTTTGGTAAGAATACTGTGTTTGTTCTATCTGTGATGTATTTCATTTGATGTTGAATCGTTCTTTAATATTCTTAATTGCTATGTCAGCAGTCCAAGAAATATCATCACTTTCGAAATTAGAAATACCGATTAATGCAATTTGACTAATACAGTCTCGGACAATCAACTCAGCGAATTTTTCTCTCCAGGTTAAATCTTCCTGCATGTTATCTAGCAACCTCCAATATGCATTGTTATGCTTCAGTCTTGTATATTCTTCAGCCTGTTCAGCAAGTTGTTTCAGTTGCTCATTCATATCATTTCTTCTTCATCATTGCGAACATTTTCATCAATGCTTCGGCATTACCTTTAGCATCATCAACTGGGTGGTGTGTATGTTTTGTTTCGCGTAAGTGTTTGAATGTTGACATCGTATCTCCTACTATGCCCTTATAGAAAGATCCAATATTAGCAGATGACCACCCAAATGGATTGCGTCCAAGTTGTTGCCAAAAGTAATAGTTTAGGAAGGCTGCATCGTAGCCGTTGTTGTCTGACCAAAGGATAGGTCGTCCATCAACATTCTTATTAAGCCATATTTCAAAGTTCTGCATTGCATCTCGTGGTTCCGGAAACTTCAATGTTTCTGCACGAGTAAATCCACTGATAGCAAGTGCTTCCGGAATATAGATTTCTGAGATTGGTTTTAGTTGAGCGTAGAATGTACGCTGTAACCCTGCCTCAACAATGACTGCTCCAAAGCAAATCATTGAATGCATTCCTGGACAAGGTCCATCGCTCTCGACATCTACTGATATATTACGACTCATATAATTCTCCTATACTAGGAGTATACACTATCGCTGTAGGTAAGTCAACTTACCCTACGTAAAATACTATATCGTCTACGTTATCAAAGAGTGGCTTGTCTAATACTGTACCAACAAGTAGTCGTTGATATCCGTCTTTATCTTCTAGCTTTCTTATACCTAGTCCCAGATTTAAAGACTTCGACCAAAGTTTAGTTGGTGTACCTGCCTCTAAAGGCTTGTATTTATTTTTTACATCTGGAATTCGTTTAAGCAAGGTATTCAGAACGTCAGGAGTAATAGCTGTACGTTTTTGCATACGATCATAAACATGATCGGCAATTAATACACATATACCTTTTATATTTCTTACCTCTACACCTTCTTCCAACTCTGTAAATTCGAATAATTTCATGGTGTCACCGTACCATTCTGTGTATTTGTAATAGGTACCGCTGGAAGAATTAGAAACTGTAAGTCAATTTGACTACGTGGGAAAGGTTGAAGGATGGCCATACGAATAGTAGTA
>Ga0214248_1000061_pt1 | contig 55851 bp, 53 predicted proteins | sample TroBogypolimnion_10_FD_153086 | JGI IMG/M metagenome (GOLD analysis project Ga0214248, IMG submission 153086) | Freshwater microbial communities from Trout Bog Lake, WI - 15JUN2009 hypolimnion | ecosystem: Environmental > Aquatic > Freshwater > Lake > Hypolimnion/Profundal zone | place: Trout... | reverse complement strand
TATCCTGATTACTGGACAGCCGGACCACATAGTTGGCGTCAAAATTGAGATTCAGCAGAGGCGTCACTGCCTGCTGCACCGCTACGCCGCCGCGCAGGAAGCTGTCCTCAAGCGTCGTGCCGTTAAACAGGGCGGGAAATTCACCGCCGTTTTCGGCATACGCGCCCAGGTTGCTGCGCGTCCAGTCAAAACTCACTTTCGGAATAACCAGGGTCTTCGGCGTAACCCGGAACCCGTAGCCGACCTCCGCCGCATATCCGTACTGCTCCACGCTCATCTGCCCGTAAGACTGCGACATGCCCTCGCCTGTCAGGTAGTTGCGCGTGAGATCGGCCCCTCCGGTCCCGTAGGCCACGGCCATCCTGCCCCTGAGCCCGTCGCCTTTATAGTCTCCATAACTGAGAATCCCGCCGAATAGGCTGATGTTATTGGTTATTTGTCCATTTGTGCTCATGTCGAGCCGGTCCCCGGACCAGATATAGCTGCCGCCGACCCGCCAGGTATCGGTGAGGCCGTAGACCAGCTTGAAGACCCCGCTCATCCCGTAGCCGTTGGCTTCATCCTTGCTATAGCCGCCATAGATCCCCTCGGTCGAAAAGGCGTACTGTCCCTTGGCGGGCCGAGGATCTTCCAGGTCGGCGGTGAGGGCGGAGTACATCCGGTCATGGATGACAGCCCCTGCAACAAGCGGCAGATTCAGGGAGTTCTCAAGGTCGTCCATACCGAGTACGCCTCCGCCCTCACCGCCGCCCTCGCCTCCCTCGCCGCCTTCGCCGCCTTCACCGCCCTCCCCAGGCACTGTAATGACCCGTGAAATGAACGCCTGCGATACTCCGTTCAGAAATCCCTGACCGGCCACGATATTGCCGTCGGCAGAGACGAAGTTGGCCCGTTGAAGGACATTCCCTGGAGCAAGCGGGCTGCCGCCATTGGCCACGATCCAGGCTTCTACCGATTGCATCCCGGTTGCCTGCGTCCAGCGGAAGGCAACAGTGTTCACTGTGCTATCTATCTGCGAAAGTCCGACAACGACAGAGCCGTCCGCGTTGACTGCCGCAGATGAGGAAGCCAGCCCGCCAAGGGTGCCGAGATCCTGCATTCCTCCAGCCTGTGTCCAGCGGTAGGCATGAGCATTATTACTGGCATTGTCCGATTCCCCGACGACAACGGTGCCAGCCGGGTTGAGTGCGAGAGCCCACGAAGCAGCACCGCCCAGAGTGCCCATATCCTGCATTCCCCCGGTGGGTGTCCAGTAGTAGGCGTGAAAAGTAGCATTGCCGGGAAAAAACGATTCCCCGACAACAACAGAGCCGTCCATGTTGACTGCATTAGCTGTCGAACCAAGACTTCCTCCAAAGTTGCCCAGGTCTTGCATTCCCGTCGCCTGGGTCCAGCGGAAGGCATCAGAAGTACTGACGTTCACAGACGATATCCCGATCACGGTAGAACCGTCAGCGCTGACTGCGACGGCATTAGAGCCCAATAATGGGAAGGCGTTGAGGGTGCCGAGGTTCACCATACCTGCGGCCTGGGTCCAGCGGAAGGCGTTAGTAACACCAAATGTCGTAGTCGAATTTCCGACCACGACAGAGCCGTCCGCACTGACTCCACTAGCAACCGAACCGAGCCCGAAAAGGCTGCCGAGGTCCTGCATGCCCGTAACCTGGGTCCAGCGGAAGGCGTCCGATATACCGCTCACAAGGCTTGCCTTTCCGACCACTACGGTGCCATTCGCATTGACTGCATAAGCCGTTGAATAATTTCCGCCAAGGGTGCCGAGGTCCTGCATGCCGGCGCTTGTCCAAAGAAAGGCGTGAGAATATATGCCACCCGGCAGTTCTGCGAACCCGACAACCACAGAACCGTCCGTACTCATTCCTTCTGCAAAAGAGCTTGAACCTCCCAAGGCTCCGAGCAATTGGACGTCTGCAATAGTTTCGTCAGCATACGCCACGCCCCAGCCTCCGGCACCGACGATGAAAGCAGCGCCGACAGACACAAACGCCCATCGAAATACTATTTCAATGCAATATGAAAAAAATTTCACGTATTCTCCATTCTTGGTTTTGATGCGTTGTATTTAGGTTTTTTTATAGTTCCGGTTTATATAGATTAACAATTCATTAAATAGGAAATGTTAGGATTGATCTACCAATAATACATGTGAGAATGATTCACAATAGCTAAACTTAATTTTTATCTATCAGAAAATAATATATCGCCAATAGAACGTGTATATTTCAAAATGGTACAATGAACTTTAAGTGCTATAATTTGTTATGGTTATATAACGATAACCAAACAAATTAATATTCAATAAATGTGATAGGAAAAATCTTTGCCTTCGAGACAGATCCCTCATTATGGAAGAAGAAAATACCCCGCCGCGGGCAGGAGACACGCTGAAAGGCAAAGCCCCGTCCTCTCTCGAATAGCGGAAAAATATACAGGGAAAAGGGGAAAATCAGCGTTTGCTGAGACGTGGCGATCAGAAGAAGGCAATGGCCGCATGAAGAGAGGAGACAGGGACGCCGGATTCTCTCAAAGAATGAACTGGCAATACAAACATGTTGAGCGGGGCGGACAATGCCAGCGTTATAGCCTGAGCTGGGCAGAGAGCTGGGCGCAATACCATTGATAGGCCTGGGTCAATCCCTGACGGAGGTCATATTCCGGAGCCCAGCCGAGAGCGGTGATCCTGGCTGTGTCCAGCAGCTTCTGCGGCGTTCCGTCAGGCTGCTCCGGGTTAAAGACCGTCTCGCCTGCAAAACCGACAACCTCCCGGATAATAGCTGCAACCTCGGCAATCGCAATATCCTGGCCGGTGCCGATATTCAGAAAGGATGGCTGCGGACCGGATTCCACCGGTCGGGAAAACCCGCCGGCCGTCAGAAGAAAGACGCAGGCGGCGGCCATATCGTCTACATGCAGAAATTCCCGGCGGGCCTTTCCCGTCCCCCAGAGGACGACGCGCGGCGGCCGGGAGCCGGGTGCCGCAGTAAGGCCCATGGCCTCCTTGAGCGCTTCCGGAATCTGCCCGAAAACCGCCTCGTCTCGCTGGATTGCGTCAAAATCGCCCTGTAACGCCAGTTTGGCCAGATGATATTTCCGGATTACTGCCGGTATGACATGGCTGTTCTGCAGATGAAAATTATCCTCGGGACCATAGAGATTGGTGGGCATGACCGAAAAATAGCAGGTTCCATGCTGGCGGTTGTAGGCCTCGCACATCTTGATGCCTGCAATCTTGGCAATGGCATAGGCTTCATTGGTCGATTCCAGAAGGCCGGTCAGAAGATATTCTTCTTTAATGGGTTGCGGAGCGATTTTCGGATAGATGCAGGAGCTTCCCAGAAAGAGCAGATTCTTCACTCCCGCCATGAAGGCCTCATGGATCACATTGGACTGAATCATCAGGTTCTGATAGATGAAATCGGCGGGATAGGTATTATTGGCGTATATCCCCCCGACCTTTGCGGCGGCCAGTATCACCTGATCGATTTTCTCAGCCCTGAAAAAGGCACTGACAGCCTGCTGGTCCGTCAAATCGAGTTCGGCATGCGTCCGGGTTATGATATTCCCGTAGCCGAGTTGATGCAGACGCCTGATTATTGCGGCGCCGACCATACCCCTGTGACCGGCCACAAAGAAAGAGGATTGAGGATTGATACAGCAAACCATAGGTCTAACTCCTTGGAGATACGCTTAAATAAATATTACTCATTCTACGTGAATGCCGTAAATCCTCTGCGGCGGCACAATGCGCCTCTTCCGGCCTCTTCCGGATCGGCCCGCATCTATTTTTTGGATGCCCGGTTCAAGCTGCTCAGCACGGCCTTGATCGAGGCAATGATGATATCGGTATCGATACCCGCGCCCCACAGCCTCCGCCCATCCTGATATTCGATCTCTATATAGGCGACGGCCTTGGCGCTGGACCCGGTGTTCAAGGCATGCTCATCGTATTGACAGAGGACGAAATCGCAGCTCAGGCCATTTTTCAGGGCGCTGCAGAAGGCGTCGAGAGGACCGTTGCCCTGGGCAGCCATGTTCTTCACGATCCCTTCCTCCAGGATTTGCACCTCAACACTGGCAAAGGAGGGCGAGCCATCATCGTCCAGATGACGTTTGACCACATTGAAGGCCTTTAATTCATAGGGAGATTTTATAGAAAGGTATTCCTTTTTAAACGCCTCCTCAATCTCGTCCCGCTGCAGTTCACGTCCGGCCTTATCGGTGACCGTTTGAATAATAGCGCCAAATTCAGGATACATGGATTTCGGCATCTTGAAGCCGTACTCCTTCTCCAGAATATAGGCGACCCCGCCTTTCCCCGACTGGCTGTTGATGCGGATAATCGACTCGTAGGTCCGCCCCACATCCGATGGGTCGATGGGCAGATAGGGAACTTCCCAGATCTCTGAATCCGACAACTCGGACAACTCCATGCCTTTCTTTATCGCATCCTGATGCGAGCCGGAAAATGCTGTGTAGACCAGTTCACCGGCGTAGGGATGGCGGACATGGACTGGAATTTTAGTCAACCGTTCACAGACATCGACCACGAGATTGATATCACTGAGGTCGAGTTTCGGATCTACGCCCTGGCTGAACAGGTTCAAGGCCAGCGTGACGATATCCACATTGCCTGTCCTCTCGCCGTTTCCGAACAGCGTGCCTTCAACCCGTTCGCCACCGGCCATCATCGCAAGCTCTGTCGCGGCAACGGCGCAGCCGCGATCATTGTGGGCATGGAGGCTGATGATGGCGCAGTCCCGGTCTTTCATCGAATTGCAGAACCATTCGATCCTGTCGGCGTAGACATTGGGAGTTGCCATCTCGACCGTCGAGGGAAGATTGATTATCACCTTGTTGTCAGGTGACGGCTCCCACACATCCATCACCGCTTCGCAGATCTCCAACGCAAAATCGAGCTCAGTCCCGGTAAAACTTTCCGGGGAATATTCATAACGGAATTGCGTTTCGGGATACAGAAGGGCCTCGGCCTTGATATGCTGAGCCCCTTCAACCGCCAGATTCAGGATCTCTTTTCTGTTCATCTTAAAAACGGCGCGCCGCTGCAGGGTCGAGGTCGAATTGTACAGATGGACAACGGCCTGTTTCACTCCCTTCAACGACTCGAAGGTCTTTTGGATGAGATGCTCGCGGGCCTGGGTCAGGACCTGGATCAGGACATTATCAGGAATCAAACGGTCTTCAATCAGTTTCCGGGTGAATTCGTATTCTACCTGCGAGGCTGACGGAAAGCCGACCTCTATCTCCGTAAAGCCTATATCCGTCAGTAATTTGAACATTTCAAGCTTCTTATCGAGGCTCATCGGTTGAATCAGCGCCTGATTCCCATCACGAAGATCCACGCTGCACCAGACAGGCGCTTTGGTGATGGTTTGAGCAGGCCAGGTCCGGCCGGGTAAATCAATTGCGGGACAGGGGCGATATTTTTTCACTGATTCAGGCTTCATGAAGATTTTCTCCTTTTCAAGGTTGCCTTTAATTTTCTCCATTTAAACAGTTATGACGGACAATGGCAAAAAAAAAGGCTGCGGTTCAGAAGAACCGCAGCCTTTGGAGATTGCAACAGTATTGAATGACTACAACACTCCCCTCCCAGCCTCGGCTCCCGATGGCATGCTCTTTAGGACAGGTAGAGAAAGGAACGGTTTCATACGTTTCACTCAGTAAAATAAAGCAGTTAATCTAAAAAACTACACGTGTATTGCTTATATAATACTTAGAATCCTCTCTTCATGTCAAGAAAGTTTTCGTTCCCTTCTTTTGAGGCAGTCTCCCTGGATACCTGAGTTTTCCTCTTCATCTTCAAGGTTGACATCTCCGGAATTCGTTTCTATTATTTTTAACCTTAATTCAGTTTATCCTTTCTCCATCTGATTTTGAAAATATCCAGACAAGTCAATCCAATACAAGAGAAGAGAATGTATGAAAAAAATAACCGGTTCCCAGGCTATTGTCAAATGTCTCCAGGAAGAAGGCGTCAAGACTCTCTTCGGCTTCCCCGGAGGTGCTGTCCTCGACCTGTACGACCAGCTCTATGATGCCGAAATCCAGCATGTACTCGTCCGGCATGAGCAGGGCGCGGTGCATGCGGCAGACGCATACGCCCGTGTTACCGGAGAGGTAGGCGTGGCGCTTTTGACCTCAGGCCCCGGCGCGACCAACGGCGTCACCGGAATCGCCACGGCCTATATGGATTCCATTCCCGTTGTCATCCTCACCGGCCAGGTGCCGACTCCGCTGATCGGCAATGATGCCTTTCAGGAGGTTGACATCGTCGGCATAACCAGGCCATGCACCAAGCATAACTACCTGGTAAAAAGCAGCGCTGATCTGGTGCCGACCATCCGGGAGGCCTTTCATATCGCCCGGACCGGCCGTCCTGGCCCTGTCCTTATCGACCTTCCCAAGGATGTTGTCGCGGGCATGATCAGCTATCCGGAAAAAAAGCCGATCCGCATGCCGAACTATCAGCCGACCTATGAGCCGCATATCGGCCAGATCGGCAAGGCCTGCAAGGCCATTCTCAACGCCGTAAGGCCCGTGCTCTATGTCGGCGGCGGCGTTATCCTTTCGGATTCGCATGCGGACCTCACCGAGCTTGCAACCCGGCTGAATATCCCGGTCACCATGACCTTGATGGGACTCGGCGCCTTTCCCGGAAGCCATGATCTTTCATTGGGCATGCTTGGCATGCACGGCACCTATACCGCCAACATGGCGGTTGCCAATTGCGACCTGCTGATCGCCGTCGGAGCACGCTTCGACGACAGGGTCACCGGCCGTCTCGATGCCTTTGCCCGCAATGCCGAAATCATACATATCGACATCGACCCGACGTCCATCAGCAAGAATGTGAAGGTGGACATCCCCATCGTTGCCGACTGCAAATATGCGCTCACCGCTATCAATAACTGGCTGAATTCCCAGAAGGCTCCTCAACCGGGCAAGACAGACTCCAGGCTTAAGGAATGGCTTGCCACCATCAACCAGTGGAAAGCCGAACATCCCCTTTCCTATAAAGATGACGGCGACATTATAAAGCCCCAATATGTCGTAGAAATGCTTGACGAACTCACGGGCGGTGAGGCCATTATCACAACAGAGGTCGGCCAGAACCAGATGTGGACGGCCCAGTTCTACAAATTCAACAGCCCTCGAAGGTTTGTTACCTCGGGAGGCCTCGGGACCATGGGTTTCGGTCTGCCGGCGGCCATTGGCGCCAAAATGGCCTTTCCGGACAGACACGTAATCGACATAGCGGGCGATGGCTCCATCCAGATGAATATCCAGGAACTGGCCACCGCCAGACAATACAAATGCCCGGTCAAGGTAGCCATTCTCAATAACGGCTACCTGGGCATGGTGCGCCAGTGGCAGGAATTATTTTACAACAAACGGTATTCATCGACCATCATGGATACCGTCCCTGACTTTGTTGCGCTTGCCCGGGCATTCGGAGCCGTCGGCTTGCGCGCTGAAAAGAAAAGCGAAGTGAAAGCGGTAATACAAGAGGCACTTGCCACAGACAATGTCGTGATCATGGACTTCAAGGTTGCCAGAGAAGAAGGCGTCTATCCGATGGTACCGGCTGGAAAGGCGACAACGGAAATGCTCTTAGTGTAATTTTTTCTTATAATATACTCCAATGATTTCAACGACTCATTCGCAGGGAAAACAGATGAAACATACAATTTCCGTTCTTCTCCAAAACAGGCCCGGCGTGCTCTCCAGGGTCACAGGACTGTTCAGCGGCCGTGGATTCAACATCGAAAGTCTCTGTGTCGCCGAGACCCTTGAACCGGACGTTTCCTGTCTCACCTTGGTTACGACCGGCGATAATTTCATCATTGAACAGATTACCAAGCAACTGCACAAACTGATCGATGTCATCAAGGTGACGGATATCAGCGACAAGGAATATGTCGAACGGGAAATGGTCCTGATCCGGGTTAAGGCCGACGCCAACACCAGGGCGGAGGTCCTGCGCGTTGTGGACATCTTCCGCGGCAAGGTTGTCGATGTCAGCCCGAAAAGTTATGCCGTCGAAATAACCGGTTCAGCCTCCAAGATTCAGGCAGTCATCGATATTCTTCGCCCGCTCGGCATTAAGGAAATTGTCCGTACGGGCACCATCGCCATGGCAAGGGCCAATAAGGGATAGGAAAAGACATTTTCATGTAAAATGGCCTTTTCACGTAAAGGTGAACTGATAAGTGCGCCTTTACCCGCATTCATTTTCTTCTTCATTGATATTGACTTTGAATGCAACCAAGACCACCATACAGTATATTGTACGCAAACAACCGGAGGGTGACAGGTGTCCTGAAAGCACTTTTCCCCTTTACCTGTGATTGGCACCCATGAATTTCTCTGCCGGGGGAGTTCATGGATGCTTTCAAAGCAGACCCGATTATCCTTTTCGCAAACAGAATCCTATGATCTCTCCTCGAATCCCCATAGCCAAGGAAGGATATCCTTTTTTTGGTTCAGCTATTTTGATCACCCTGATCCTCGCAATATTCGGGTATAAGTTTCTAACCGTGGTCGCGCTGGTCGTCACATTTTTCATCCTGTATTTTTTTAGAGATCCTGAGCGATTCATTCCAAGACAGAGCAACTCGTTCATCAGCCCCGCGGATGGCAAGGTTATCGTCATTGAAAAGGTTTTCGACGATAGATTTTTCCATGAGTACGTCCACAAGATCTCGATCTTCATGAATATCTTCAACGTTCATGTCAACCGTATTCCACACAACGGTGTTGTTGAAAAAATCATCTATACCCCTGGACAATTTTATTCCGCCGACAGCAGTCAGGGCGGGTTGAGGAATGAAAATTGCGCAACGATTATCACAGGTGAAACGGGAAGAAAAATTGCCGTTGTTCAAATAGCCGGACTTATTGCAAGACGGATCGTCTGCTGGCTTGAACCTGAGGATAATGTCAGGCAGGGAGATCGCTTCGGATTGATCCGCTTTGGCTCTCGTGTTGATCTGTATATTCCCGGAAGTGTGCAGCTTTCCGTCAAAAAAGGAGAGCTTGTCAGAGCAGGGGAAACCATACTGGGGCAGTTTGTCGTGTGAGCATTGGTTTGCAATCTCACTGAATATTGCGTATAGTAGCAGCAATACATCGTCGCAGACAACACATCACAACCACCCAGCGGGAGAGCGCTCTTGATGTCAAACACCACCCAGGAAATGAGTTCCAAGTTCCATCCCCTGCCCTGCATGTTTACTATTGCCAGCCTTTTTTGCGGCTTCTATTCGATAGTTGCAGCAATTAAAGGAGATTTCACCACATCGGCATACGCCATCCTGATTGCAGCTATTTTTGACGGGCTCGACGGACGTATCGCCCGCTTGACGGGAACTACCAGCACCTTCGGCATGGAGCTTGATTCTCTCTGCGATTTAGTCTCCTTCGGCGTTGCGCCGGGTCTGCTCGCCTATTTGTGGGCATTGCAGTCCTTCCACCGTTATGGCTGGCTCGCAGGTTTTCTCTATGTCGCAACGACAGCCCTGAGGCTCGCCCGCTTCAATTGCCAGCATAGCGGTACTTCAAAACATTTCGTAGGTCTTCCATGCCCTGCGGCTGCGGCAATGATTTCGGCTACTGTTCTCTTCTGCCATCGCCTGGGTTTTGAAGGGACTGTCAACCATATATCCTTGCTCTTCCTCGTCTATATCCTGTCGTATCTTATGGTATCGACCCATCTGTACTTCAGTTTCAAACAACCCAGCTCACAAAAACGGAAAACATTCCGGCTTCTTGTGGGAACGCTCTTGCTCTTTATTCTGGTCGCAAGTGAACCAGATGTCATGCTTTTTGCCATCTTTGCTGTCTATATCGCCTCCGGTCCGATTTTCGCCCTGTTCAGAAAGGCGAGAAAAATTTTCAAACCGAAAAACCTCACGGAATCCAATCAACAGCAATCCTCGCGACAGGATAAAGAATTAAGCTGACATCCTCTCCATCAAACAGAGTATTTCGCTTTCAAGCTCCCCTTTTACCTTGTGTGGTTGCTTGGCTGGCTGAACGTTCTCCTTTTCACGTGACAAATATTTCACCCTGTTTCTTGTCATTTGATTGCCCCCTAAGCCATAATCTGGTATTTTCTGATGCCATACTTATGGAACATTGGATGACGAATCAATCTGTTATTCGATATCAAGGAACAATATCGTTGTCATTATAAGGAAATTACGATGAATGGAAAAAAATTGAAATATAATGTTGCTGTTGTCGGTGCTACTGGAGCTGTAGGCGGAGCCATGCTGAGTGTCCTTGAACGAAGAAATTTTCCGACCGATGAATTGCGGCTCCTGGCCTCTGAACGATCTATAGGAAAAAAACTTGTCTTTCGCGGTCAGGAGATTGCAGTTCAGCAACTCACAAAGGATTCGTTTAAAGATATCGATATTGCACTCTTTTCAGCCGGGGCCTCCAGATCTCTCGAATTTGCGCCTGCCGCTGCGGCAAGCGGCGCGATTGTTGTTGATAACTCCAGTGCCTTTAGAATGGACCCTGAAATTCCTCTTGTAGTTCCCGAAGTCAACGTCCATGCGATCAGGCACTATACAAAACGGGGAATTATTGCTAATCCCAATTGTTCCACTATTCAAATGCTTGTTGCCCTTAAACCTCTCTATGACAAAGTCGGCATCAAGCGAATAGTTGTTTCCACATATCAGGCAGTCTCCGGCACCGGCGCTAAAGCCATTGAAGAACTGCACACGCAGATACAGGATTATGTCTCTGGAAAAGAGATGTCCGCCAAGGTCTATCCCCATCAGATTGCCTTCAATTGCCTTCCTCAGATCGATAGCTTTTTGGACAATGGCTACACCAAAGAAGAAATGAAAATGGTCAACGAGACCAGAAAAATTTTTGAAGATGCATCCATTGGCGTCACGGCTACCGCTGTAAGGGTCCCGGTATATTATGGTCATTCCGAAGCTGTCAATATTGAAACTGAAAGAAAAATAACAGCTCAGGAAGTGAAAGATCTTTTAGCGCGGGCCCCCGGAGTGAAGCTGGTTGACGAACCGCAAAAAGGGATATATCCACTTGCCATTGATTGTGTCGGAAATTTTGAGACCCTGGTTGGCCGTATTCGAGAAGATGAATCTATCGACAATGGCATAAATCTCTGGGTTGTGTCCGATAACATCTTGAAAGGGGCAGCCTTGAATGCAGTGCAGATCGCAGAACATTTGATAGCTCAATACATTTGATTCCTGAGTCTTCGCAAGGTATTCACCTTTTGCAGGAGCCCTCTCATTGCGGATTATCAGCGGACATGCCAGAGGCCTGAAACTGAAGGCCCCCCAAGGACAGTCAATACGTCCGACCTCGGACAGGGCCAGAGAGGCCCTGTTCAGTATTATCGGCAATCGGGTCAAGGATGCGCGGGTTCTTGATCTCTTTGCCGGCACTGGCGCCTTCGGACTGGAGGCCCTCAGCCGTGGTGCCAGTCATGTCACCTTTGTCGACAACAGTCCAGATGCACGCATGCTGATCAATCAGAATATTCAAATATTTCCGCACCGTGTTCAAGCGGATTCGGACCCGGAAATCAGCGCCGAACCGCATCAGCGCATTTTTTCACCGCTCCCCGTCTCACTCTTCGATTATGATCTTGGAAAGCCGGATTTTTTTTCAAGAAATGAACAGAATAATCCAGACCTCCTTTTTGACCTGATTTTTCTTGACCCGCCTTATGGGAAAGGATTGTCCTTGCAGACCCTCCTCTCTCTTGACAGAAGCGTTGTTCTTACGAGAGGCGGGCTTGTTATTGTCGAAGAGCGGTCTGGTGTTGTTTTACCGGATAGTTTCAACTTTCTGACCATTTCCGACAAGCGCCGGTACGGAGATACAGCCTTCTGGTTTTATCATATCCAATCCCCCCCGGCAGACAGCCATTAAGGAAAACAGACTAATCTTTTATTCCCTCTCTATACCATGGAATCTCCTGACAGTTATTCGATAGCCATCTACCCCGGTACATTTGACCCCATTACCATGGGACATCTCGACATTGTCGATCGTGCCTTAAATTTTTTTGATAAAATTATTATCACCATTGCGATTAACCCCGGGAAAACTCCTTTATTCTCGCTTGAGGAACGCCAGGGGATGATCAGAAAATGTTTCCCGGATGATTACTCCCGTATTGAAATAGACACGGTTTCCGGACTCTTAGTCGATTATGCCTTAAAGAGGAAGGCAAAGGCAATTATTCGCGGATTGCGCGCTGTATCTGATTTCGATTATGAATTTCAAATGGCGCTTATGAACCGTAAACTGGACAGGGACGTGGATACTCTCTTTTTGATGTCAGGACTGCGATGGATTTTCATCAGTTCGTCCATTATTAAAGATGCGGCGCGGCACGGAGGAGACGTCAGCGAGCTTGTTCCTGAACACGTCGATAGAATGCTCAAGGACAAATTTTCCCGTTAAAAAAAACAGGCGGTCACCTGAAGAGGATGACCGCCTGCTCTGTTTCTGTACCTATGCTTTTCCGGCGGCAGAAGTTGCAGCCGTTTGGGGGCGAACCTTATTGGGGACGTTGGCGAAACAACGTTTCAATGCGATCATTGATGGATTGACGGAATGTATCAAATTCATTGCGTACAATTTTGACGACCGTCTCAGTGTCCAGTGAAGAAGGATTTTCCAGACTGCCCGTCATTGACTCAGCCCTTTCACGACCGGCTGTCGTTCGGGTATTGCCGGCTTCGCTGTTTTTTCTGATAAGCAATTTCTGCTGCCATTGGAGAACCTTTGAAGTTTCGGCACAGATACTTTCCTGAACATCTTCACTGCTTGCCCCGAAAATCCTCGACTTCTCCAACCCGTTGAAGACCGACAGGAGAAGTCCATGGGCCTCAAGGCTCGCTTCATAGCGATACTGATCAATATAACGGACGATGGAGTCCATTAACTGCAGGAAAGTCTTATCAATGGGTTTTGCTGCCCACTCGCTGTTAAGCCTGTTAATTTCATCAAGAAAACTTTCTACTACGCGCTCCTCGGCTCCCTGATTAAGCGCTGCAAGACAAACACGCAACGTGTCAAGACCATCGTCCTTCTGTATTCCTGCGGCACCTGACACGGGAGAATGATCACCGGCTCTCTCTTTTTCAATTTCCGCGAAAAAGCTCTCATCGGTAAGGCTCTCGTACCCTTGGGTTTTCTGAGGCTCAGGATGAACATTCATCGAAAGTCCAGTCAACTCCTGTTCTTCATCAAAACCTTGCCCAAAAATATCAGAAGCCCCAAATATCTCCTCTGTCATCCCGACAGGCGCGGTTTCCTGAACCTTCTCCTTTTTCCCATCATCAATGAAATATTTACTGAATTCTTTTTCTATTTCATCAACAAATGCCTGCATCTCGCTCTTTGTCTCAAGAATGTCTTCTTCATCAACAGCCTGGAAAACGACCTCTTCCTCCCTCTCTGGCAAGGCGTGGACGCCTGTATCCGACTCCTCGACAAGGTCAAATTCCACACCTTCAATATAATCGATAAAATCCTCATCATCCTGCAGGATAAAAGGAGCGTTCATCTGCTCTTCGACATCTCCTGCGGACAGAAGGGCTTCTGCTTTTTCCGGCACAGCCTCTGAATCAGAGAGAGTTTCCTCATTCATCATAAAAGTGCTGTCATCTTCAAGAGTAATCGATTCCCGAACACCATCGGCTTCTTCTTCGCCCTGGCCGCTTGCGGAAATCTCTTCGGTTGTGCTCTCATCATCGACAGGTTCAAAGAACTCTCTCAGATGATCCTCAAACTCTGCAGCGCGTGCTGTATCATTCGCTTCCAGATCAGCCGTTTCAAGTTCATCTGCCTCCAGATCGTCTGCCTCCAGATCAGCCGTTTCAAGTTCGTCTGCCTCCAGATCATCCGCCTCTAGACCATCCGCCGCACCAGGGGAATCGGTGTCATCCTCACGCTGTCTTTCATCCTGCAGAGCCGAATCAGGTTCTGCACGTTCTGATACATCTTCAGCAAGGAAGATCACTGACGGTTCCTCTTCCTCCGCACCTTTGCTGTCCTCGAGTTCTGCCGTTGTGTCCAGTGAAAATGCGGAATCGCTCATGGCCGGGGCAATCTCGGCATCATCCCCAAAAAACTCCTGCAGACGTTTCTCAATACCGGCCAGTTCCTCTTGAGGGGTAACTTCCTCAATGTTCTGGAATTCCGAGACATCATCATGTGCAAATAATGCTGGCGCAAGTTCTTCGTTCTCTAACGGCAGTGGCTCCTCTTCGAAATCCTCATCTGCTTCCGTTTCAACATCAGTGCCTTGCAGAGGGGCAAAGCCCTCCTCTGGACCAGCAGCAGTGTCTCCCCAGGCCGTCTCTTCCTGCGCAACAGCGATATCGGCAGCACCGGTGAAGATTTCATCAGTTTCATCGGACTCATTCAGAATTGGCAGCTCTTGGTCAAGGCTGTGCACAGTGTCTGCAGCAAATTCGACAACCGGCTCTTCGGGAATGATTGAGCCACTGGCCTCTGGCTCATTTTCTGCATCATCTCCAAAAAATTCTTGCAGGCGTTTCTCAATACCGGCTGATTCTTCAAGAGACTCTGCATCCGCCGCATCTTCAAACTTGGAAACATCGTCATGCGCAAATAATGCCGGGGCGAATTCTTCATCCTCCAGAGGCAGGGGCTCCTCTTCAAAATCAATATCTGCTTCCGTTTCAACATCCACACCTTGCAGATGAACTGAGACATTCTCTCCATCCCCCTTGTCTCCCGCGGCATAATCCATTTCCTGCACGTCTGTCAATTCAGCAAAATCCGTCTGGTCTGAAGTTTGTTCATCGGACCCTCCATAGACCGCAGGTTCTTCATCCGGGTTATCGGAAAAATTATCAGTCAAGGCAGGAACCGGTTCAGAACCCCTATGCGGCAAAGCTTCTTCGTCAGCATCATCATCAGCTTCTGTCTCAACATCCACACCCTGCAGCACAATTTCTTCGCTGGTCCCCCCTCCCTGCGTCATGCCGGAATCCTCACCGAACAGTCCGTTCAATCGCGATTCCATTTCATAGAGCAGATCATCCTTGATTGCATTTTCAGGAATAAGGCCATCAGGGGCTTCGGGAACATCCGGTTCTCCATCCCCAAAAAATTTTTCTATTTGTCCATGAACCCTGGTCTTTGAGTCGTAGTCGAGAGCAACTGATTCCTCATCTTCTCTGAATCCGTGGACATCTTCAGGAAGATCGGCAAAAGCCGGAACAATCCCCTCATCGGAAGATTGATAGGATGAAAATTCATCCTCTTCCACCCCAGGCTCTTCGGCGATTGCTTCAGCCGAGATCGTGGGAGCAATTATTGCCTTAAATGCGTTGAATTTTTCAACTTCTGGCATCAATATCTTTTTTTCTTCTTCCCCACTCAAACCATTGGTGACTATTTCTTCCAAGGTGAGAAAAAAAGAATGGAGCAGCCGGAAGGCATCGACATGGGCATTGCTTCTCTTCAGGTTGATATAGGCTCCGAGCGCACCAATTCCCTGCAGAATAATGAGCTTGGCCTTGCTGTTGGCAAATAACTTTTCCAGACTTCTGACTTCCTCACCCAGATCGATCAGCTCATTTTCAGTGATTTCCCAGTCCATTCCGAAAACAATGGCTTTCAAATTCAGCAAGGAATCATCGCTGTATTCCTTCTGAACTGCAGCAGGAGTCTGAAGGGAGCGATCAGGCCCTGTTTCCTGCGTATTTTGAGGAACGGATTCTGCCGGGGGAACAATACTGACTGGATTACGGCTAATCTGCCGCTTGAATTTCTCAAAAATTTCAACATCTTCCAGCAAGATGCTTTTCTTTTCATCTTCCGGCATCCCTGCAGTTGAAACTATTTTCTCAAGGTTTGAATAAAACCGCAACAGCAGCTTTATAGCGTTGGGGTTTGAGTTGGCTTTTTCTTTGTATATATAGCGGCTTATTTTCTCGAGGACCTGAACATACACAAGATTGATCTTATCGTTGGCCCAGATATCCCGCAGGTCAAGAAGCTCAATATTGAATTGACGAAGGATATCATCCGTAATTTCCCAATCTATGGATAAGACAAGTTCCTTGAGGCGTGTGATCGGAGATTCCTTATCACTTAAAAATTCAAAGAGATCAACACTGCCGGTTTGTAAAGAGTCGTCATACTCGTCCATACCAACGGTTAAATCATCGTCATATTGACTTCCTGTATGCTGTTCCACCCTGTTTTCTCTCTAGAGTAATTTTTTCTGAATTGAGACGACCGTTGATGAAATTATTTTCTTCAGCGTCGCCGCAACATTGTAACCTTTGATTGCACTGGCCTCAAAATAGGGGACTTTCAACCTGCTGTTCAAATCTTTTTGCAATATTGCAGTCGGCAGAATCGGGATGCCATGTTCCTGCAAGTCGACCTTATTGTATTGCATGACCAAGGGTATATTAAATATGCTTTCTTTATAAGACTGTAGATTTTCATGAAGCTGGTTCAAGGATCTGATATTTTTTTCCCTCTGTTTTTCCATTGCATCGGCAACGAACACAATTCCATCGACACCTCTCAGCACAAGTTTTCTGGTCGCATTGTATTTGACCTGACCAGGAACTGTATAAAGCTGAATTTTAATGTCATATCCTTTTATCTGTCCCATATCGAAAGGAAGAAAATCAAAGAAGAGAGTCCTGTCGCCATGGGTCTTAAGGCTCACCATTTCCGAAACGATCTGCTTTCGATATGTGCTGTTAATATACTCAAGATTGGTGGTCTTACCACCGCGTCCAGGGCCATAATATACGATTTTGACTTGGACAATTTTGTCTTTCAAATTGATAAAGCTCACCTCACAACCCCCCGTCATACTTGTATTATCAAATGTTCATTGGGTCAGCCATGCTCCCTTTCCGTATTCAGGAGTGCTCTCTGAGGGATCGTTATTTCTTATCCCAAACCTGACGAATTTTCTCTATCACATCCACAACATTCAAGCGAAGAAACCCGAGAGAAATATCCCTGCCGAACATGGAGATAAGAAGAAGTTCATCGTCAATTTTACTGAAATGTATGTTGGATTCCTGGCCTTTATGAAAAAGAAGCGAAAACTCCTGTTCTCCTACGAGTTTTGCCATCGCATCAACTGTTGCAAAATTACCGGCTGCAAGTGCGGCAAATGAATACACATCATATTTGCTTTCTCCGTTATCCTTGGCGGTAATTATATTCCCGGCCATGTCAATAATGATGACGCAATCGACCCCGAGTTTGATCAGTTTGTCGGACAAAATTGCATCAATCCGCTCAAGCTGCTCCTGACTAACGATACCATAATTCATACTACTTTCCTCTTTTTAATTGTTAGCCATTAAATTGGCAACTGCTTACCATCTTAGACCTTTTAGGAACAGGCATTTCTTAATCATCGGAATCCGGTATAGAGCCAACAACCAACAAGCCAGACCTTACAGGAGAACGTCCGCACCTGAAATTCCGTCTTCACACCGGTCAAAAATAAAAAAACATTCCTTTCTCATTTTGCTGCATGCAGCATAAAACAGTAAGATTTCCAGTGGACAGGAATTTTTTTATATAACTTTGCTTAAATATACGATAAATAATTTTTTAAATGAAGATGTTTTTTAAATTTTTTAAAAAAATCATACCTATAAGCTATTGCATGCTGATTTTTTTCATGCCCGTCCCCGTTTTATTGCGGATATAAGCCTTCTCTAAAAATTAATATTCTGTTTTTATAGTAAATATTTCAGGAGGGTATAAAAATCGAAACGCTTTCTGCGATCATTCACAGGGGAATTTGAAATTATCTAAGGCTGTCGCAGCGTTAAAACTCCAACAAGAGGAGAGGCATCAAGAGATGCCTGCTTCCTCCTATCGACAAGCCTGCAGAAAAATTCCGGACAATCTTCAACATTGCAGCCTTCACGGGAATCTGCTAAGTAGCTTCAGGAGGAAGGCACAATGACACAAAAACAGAAAAATACACCCCTGCCCGTTACTGATTTCCCCTTGGTTGACACCCACTGTCACCTTGATATGGAAACCTATGCTGATGATCTTGATACTGTCTTGCAAAATGCACGTTCACACAATATTGCGGCCATAATAAGCATCGGCATCGATCTGATAAGCTCTGGAAAAGCTGTTGAACTTTCAAAACGGCATAGAATGGTCTTTGCAACCGTCGGCATACATCCCCATGATGTAGACAGTATTACAGCCGAAACATTTCACATTCTTGCCGATATCGTAGAAAACAATAAAGAGTCCATTGTCGGTTACGGAGAGATTGGTCTTGACTACGCCAAGAAGTATTCGCACCCTGAAAATCAACGGAAACAGTTTCGCAATCAACTCGCCTTAGCCAATGATTTACATCTGCCGGTCATTATACACGACAGAGAGGCACATGAGGATATCCTCTCCATTCTTCAGGAATCAGGACCTCTCAAGTACGGTGGTGTCCTGCATTGTTTCTCGGGAGATCCGGAATACGCTCAAAAAATTATTGACCTTGGGTTGTATATTTCAATACCCGGTACGGTTACTTTCAAGAATGCTTCTACCATTCAGGATGTTGCTGCAAAAATCCCCTTGACATCGCTGCTCCTGGAAACAGATGGACCTTTCCTTACCCCTCATCCATACCGAGGGAAACGCAATGAACCCCTTTTTGTTCTGTATACTGCCCAGGCTGTAGCCGGAATTCGGGGTATTACCATTGAAGACCTGGCAAAACAAACAAGCCGGAACGCAAAAATCCTCTTTGGTCTTCCTCATTTTAATCCATGAAAAAATAATGATCGCCGATAACATAGAACGTATCAGACAGCACATCAGGGCTGTCGCACTCCGGTGTAATCGCAATCCTGAATCTGTTCGCCTTATTGCCGTCTCAAAAACATTTCCTGCCGCAGACATGAAAGAAGCAATGTCTGCCGGACAACGCCTTTTCGGCGAAAATTACATACAAGAGGCGGAACGCAAATATTCGGAACTTGGCCAGCAGGTCCAACTCCATTTCATCGGCCACCTGCAGAGCAATAAAACCGAGGTCGCGGTGAAAATTTTCACAATGATAGAGACTGTCGATAGAATGAAGCTTGCGGCAATCCTTGACCGCGCCCTGAATCGGTACGGCAGGACCTTGGATATACTCGTTCAGGTCAATATCGGAAATGACGAAAATAAATCCGGAATTGAGCCCGAAAATGCGGAAAATCTCCTGAAGGAGATCTCGTTTTTGAAAAATCTACGGGTCCGCGGCCTGATGACAATTCCTCCTTTCTCTGAAGATCCGGAAAGGTCACGTGTTCATTTTCAAGCGTTGCGACATCTCGCTGAAAATTTACAAGAAAAGGGGCTTTTCTATGATAATGCGGCCATAGAGCTTTCAATGGGAATGTCCCATGATTACAGGATTGCAATTGAGGAAGGAGCGACTCTGGTTCGGGTGGGCTCAGCTATCTTTGGCAACCGCGGATAAGAAGACCTGCTGTTCTGCTTTTTTACACAAAAAAAAAGATGCCGCTGCGGCTCTAAAACCGCAGCGCACCAAAGCTGAATACCGGGGATTTCCCCCTTATTTACACAGGGGTCCCCATATCTAGAATTCAGCGGGATATTACTTTTTGGATTTTGATGCTCTTTTAGCAGCTTTAAGCGGGTTGACCCGAATCTTGGCAACAACAATCTCAGGTTTGGCATGCGTTGCGAAATTACACATACCGAGACGCCACTTTGCCTCCGGATTGAGATATGTCTGGCAGTAACGGCCTCCATCAGCATCAACAATTCGCTCACAACCAATGCATTTTTCAACCACTGGTTTATATCTGCCATCACTGTAATTCACTGCAACTTGTTGCATAACATTCTCCTCATCATAAAAAAAAATACCCGCTGATTACGTGCGAACAGATGACGGGCATGAAAAGTGCTCAGAGTACCTTTCCAATACAAGTTATTACAGAATTGGAAGCTACACATTTTAACAAGGAGACAAGCATTAAACAAGCAATAAATTTCACTTCACCTATTTCATACTATTTTTAACAGACTACTCTTCCTTATGAAATCTGAAATATTCCGGGCATGCTCTTTTACAATCACGGCACTTAACAATGAAATATTATATAATAGCTCAAATATTAAGAGGTTGCCCGTATAGATCGTTTTCCGGAATTATGGAGGACATAATTTTATTCGGAAGTAAATTTTAAATTTACCACATAATGTTATTGTGTTATTAACACGGCACTTGTATTTTCAAAAAATTTAACATAAAGTTGATTTTAAGCATTAAACAACCGTTACAGCTTTGGAAGTTACAATAAATTTCCAATCGATACGACTGATCCCGGCACCCTTGCCGATTTATTGATCATGCTGTGAATTATTTTGAAAATAGTTCCCATCATGAAAAGCTTTACCTTCTACTCAGAATACTACGTGGAGAGAAAGGATGCCTGTTTACATTTGGAAAGGTAAAAATTCTTATGGTGAGAATCGCAAGGGAGAGCTAGAAGCCCCGGATCAGGCCGCCGCGCTGGGTTATGTAAAGCGCATGAGAATCACGAATCCTGTCATCAAGGAAAAGCCGAAGGATCTCTTTGGAAATATATCCTTTTTTCAACCAAAAGTGACCTCGAAAGATGTCGTTGTCTTCACACGCCAGCTTTCAACAATGATAGACGCCGGTCTTCCACTTGTTCAATGCATTGAAATACTGGGGAAACAACAGGACAACCCGACGTTCAAAAACATTCTTATGGCAATCCAGACCGATGTAGAATCCGGTACAACCTTTGCCGATTCCATGCGAAAACATCCGAAGGCCTTTGATAATCTCTACAGCAATATGATCGAAGCCGGAGAGACAGGCGGTATTCTCGATACGATTCTCTCCAGGCTTGCGGTATTTATGGAAAAATCTATGGCCTTGAAACGAAAGATTAAAGGAGCCATGACCTATCCCGCCATATGTCTTGGGATATCCGTTCTCATTCTCGTTGTTATTCTTGTCTTTGTCATTCCTGTTTTTCAAGAAATGTTTACAACCTTTGGTTCAGCCCTGCCCCTACCGACTCAAATAGTCGTTAATATGAGTAATTTTGTTAAATCAAATTTCATTTTCCTCTTCCTTGGACTTTTTGTCGCGATCATTGGGATAAAAAAGATTTACAGCTCTGAAAAAGGGCGCAATGCGATAGATGCGGCATCTCTGAAAGCACCTGTTGCCGGCATCTTGATAAGAAAAGTGGCAGTGGCAAAATTCACCAGGACACTGGGCACTATGCTGCAAAGCGGTGTTCCTATTCTGGAAGCATTACAGGTTGTTGCCAAAACAGCGGGAAACAAGGTCATAGAACGGGCCGTCTTCAGAGTATCTGATTCCATTGCTGAAGGAAGGCCAATCGCTGAGCCCCTTGAAGAATGCGGTGTTTTCCCCAATATGGTCGTTCAGATGATCAATGTCGGTGAGTCTGTCGGCGCACTGGACACCATGCTGGAAAAAATTGCCGACTTCTACGATGAAGAGGTTGACCAGGCTGTTGACAATCTCACCGCAATGCTTGAGCCACTCATGATGGTGGTTCTTGGCGGGATGATCGGCGGGCTTGTTGTTGCCATGTATCTGCCCATATTTAAAATGGCTTCTGTTGTATAAGTGTGATTATTTTTTTTTGCACAATAAGTTGCATGCTTCCACCAAGGGGTATTGACATTCTTTTTTGAAAGTATATCATACTTTAATACATTATTTTCATATAACAAAGGAGGGAAATATGACATTGACAAAGGCAGACTTGGTACAGCAGGTGTACAAAAATCACGAGACTTTGACAAAGGCACAGGCCACTGAATCGGTTGAGTCGTTTCTTCGCATTTCAAAAGAATCCCTGATTAACGGACAGGATCTCCTGCTGAGCGGATTCGGTAAATTTAATGTCAAAGATAAAAACGCACGACGAGGCCGAAACCCTCAAACCGGCGATGAACTGACCTTGGATGCCAGAAGGGTTGTCACCTTTAAACCATCCGGAATACTGCGTGACAAGATCAACGAGTCCTGATCACCTTTACTGATAGATCGGCAATTTACTCTCTTTTGTTCATAAATGCCTGTCACCGTCAACTGGTTCAACGGTAACAGGCATTTTTTTGTAATTTCGCACGCGGCCCAAGAAACGACACTCCTGTTCATTCTATTTTTTATAGCCTATGCTGGTTCAGCATACATACAAGACGCTTCCATTTGATCTCTTGCGTTATCCATCCTCGTGGAATGTGCATCCTTTTCTGGAGGATACCGTTCCTGATACCCTCATGAAATCAATCCGAAAAGCAGGCATCCTCCGACCGCCTCTTGTCATTCGAGCAGGCGAACATTACGATGTAATCTGCGGACGTAAGAGGATACAATGCGCGCACAGTTTGGGCCTGAGTGACTTTCTTTGCTGTATACTCTCAGAGAACTCCACGAAAAAATCCATTCTTCGTTTCGTCTTGGAAGACCAGAAAGACTGTGGCGGGTTATCACTTATTGAAACGGCTCACTTCGCAAAAATATGCATCGATCATCTGGATGAACCTGATGTGAAGGAGATCTTCGCCGAAGAAGTCCCGCCCAAAGTGAATCTTGAAGCTCTCCTGCATCTCCTTAATTTTGATTACAAGATACAGGGAAAACTTCATACCGGAGAGCTGAATGAGAAGACAGCATTCGATCTTCTGCATCTGCATCAGGAAGATCGCAGCGTCTTTATCAATCTTGTTGAGTTATTACAGCTCGGAGGCAATAAGCAGAAACGCTTGCTGAGCCTTTGCCGGGATCTCTCTTGCAGGGAGGGTATTTCTATTGGCTCATTGATCGGCCAGTCTGTAATTCGGGCAGTACTTGAGCATAAAGAGATGAATATCCCCCAAAAGGCAGATCGACTCTTCTTTCTCCTGCAGAGACAAAGCTCCCCTTACAGCACTGCCGCAAATGAGCATTTCCATGCGCAAGTACAAGCGCTTCATCTTCCGCCATGCTGCGCCATCATCCCAAGCAATTTTTTTGAACGCGATGAAGTCACCCTCACCGTTCGTTTTTCAAATTTAGAAAAATGCAGTGACTTCTGCACGGCAATGGATGACCTTCTTCATAAGGCTCAATGAAGTGTGATCAGAGGGAGGAATAGGAGAAGTCACCTTCAATCATCAGGTCCTCTCCGAATCGTTTACAGTGGATTTTTTCGAGATGGATGGCGTCCTCTTTCGTAGCTGCAGACAATCCTTTGACGACAGCGATACCCTCTTCACCGGCAAAAATGGGTGCATAAAAAAGATATGCATGATCGACCAGACGTCTTCTGAGCATAGATCCATGAATCGCAGCTCCACCCTCAACCAGCAGTGAGGTTATCCCTTGGCTTCCGAGCACGGAGAGAACCTGCCGCACATCGACTCCGCCGAGTGCGTCCATTTCCACGGTATGAACAAAGGCCCCCATCCCAACAAGTTTTGCTTTCTTTTTTGGGTCCGAGTCCGGTCCGCAGAATATCCAGGTTGGCGCCTTGGAGTCAAGATGCAGGACCTTTGCCGAAACCGGGATACGCAGACGTGAATCCAGTATAACCCTGATGGGATCTCTCCCTCTTCCTGTATGCAGCCGCGTCGTGAGAGAGGGATCATCTATGAGTATGGTTCCGATTCCCACCATTATAGCGTCGAAAATATTACGGAGTTGATGAACTTTTCGCAATGATTGAGGGCCTGTTATCCCGCCCTGCGTTCCCTTCCTGTACGTAATCCGGCCATCGAGGCTGAGACCGGCTTTCATCACAACCCACGGCATGGAGGTTGTAATATGTTTTATGAAGGGACGATTGATCCGGCTGCACTCCTCTGAAAGCACCCCCGATACAACGTCGATTTTTTGATCTGCCAAAAAGCGGAGACCACTTCCATGGACCAGAGGATTCGGGTCTTTCATCCCCACGACCACCCTCTTGATTCCTGCAGCAACCAGGGCATGGGTGCATGGCGGGGTCCTTCCGGTGTGATTGCAAGGCTCAAGCGTTACATAAATAGTAGCGCCTTTCGCAAGTTTTCCGGCCTTGCGTAATGCATGAATTTCAGCATGCGGCTCTCCCGCGCGTTTATGAAATCCTTTCGCGATGACACGATCGCCTTTAACAATAACTGCGCCGACACAGGGATTTGGAGAGGTCGTGCCAATCCCTTTTCGTGCTTCCTTCAGGGCCATCCGCATAAAGACCAGATCACTGTCAGAGATCATTTCTGTCCATTTCCAACGGATGGATAATCGCTCATCGCCCGTGCATCCAGGAGTGTCTTGAGCTCATCCATAAATTCATTCACATCTTTGAACTGCCTGTAAACCGAGGCAAAGCGTACGTAGGCGACCTCGTCAAGCTTCGGGAGGTCTTCCATAACCCACTGCCCGATGACCTTTGAGGATACCTCCTTGGCTCCGACATCTTGAAGCTTTCTCTCAATTTCATCGACAAACGTATCGATAGTATCACGGCTGACAGGTCTTTTCTCGCAGGCTTTTTCAAGCCCCATAACCATCTTCTGCCTGTCCCAGGCCTCTCGTCTCCCGTCCTTTTTCACAAGAACGGGCATCATGACCTCAAGCCTCTCATAGGTCGTAAACCGCTGATTGCATGATAGACAGGAACGTCTTCGTCTGGTAATGGTGCTCTCCTTATTCAGACGGGAATCGATGACCTTATTATCAAGGTGACCGCAATAGGGGCATTTCATACAACCTCCATCTGTTTATATCAGAGACAGATACCGAACCCGGTTCAATTCCGTTTAGCTCTTGGATGAATCATCGAATCCGCGCAACAATATTCGAGAGCGGGAATCTCCGGCAGAGATCCATTATCTCTGCACGGACCTTTTGAAGAGTTTTCTCGTCACGTTTCTCAACCACGAGATCAATAAATCCGGCTATGGCTTCCATTTCCTGGGCGCGCATTCCTCTGGTTGTAACTAAAGGTGTGCCAATGCGAACTCCGCTTGTAACATACCTGGATTGCGTATCGAAGGGTATAGCATTCTTATTGACTGTAATCCCTGCCATCCCAAGAAGAGACTCTGCCTCTTTCCCGGAAATATCCTTACTGGTGAGATCCAGCAACATAAGATGATTATCGGTTCCTCCGGAAACCAGTCTGAACCCCCTGCTCATCAAACTGTCAGCAAGGACCTTGGCATTACGTACAACATGCTTCTGGTCCTCCTGAAAGACTTCCCCCATTGCTTCCTTAAATCCAACCGCTTTGGCGGCAATGGCGTGCATCAAGGGGCCGCCTTGAATTCCTGGAAATATATTGCTGTTTATGACCTTCCCCCATCGCTGTTGAGCGAGAATCAATCCCCCGCGCGGCCCGCGCAAGGTCTTATGGGTCGTAGAGGTAACGACATCCGCATAGGGTACAGGAGAGGGATGGACACCTGCTGCCACAAGACCTGCAATATGTGCCATATCCACCATAAAAAGGGCGCCTATCTGATCGGATATTTTTCTAAATCTCTGAAAATCCAGGAATCTCGGGTAGGCACTCGCACCGGCAACGATCATCTTTGGACGTTTTTCCAAAGCGATACGTTCAACTTCATCCATATTGATCTGTTCACTGTCCCGATCAACGCCATAGGAAACGAAATTAAAAAGTTTACCGGAAAAACTGACGGGACTTCCGTGCGTTAAATGTCCACCATGGGTAAGATCCATACCCAGAACTGTATCGCCAGGTTGTAATAAGGCAAAATACACCGCCATATTGGCTTGCGATCCGGAATGCGGCTGCACGTTGACATATTCAGCGCCAAAAATCTCTTGCGCCCTCTCCACGGCAAGTGTCTCAACCTGATCAGCATAGATACACCCGCCATAGTATCGCTTTTGCGGATACCCCTCAGCATATTTGTTGGTAAAAACGGATCCCTGTGCATCAATAACCGCCTGCGATGCAATATTCTCAGAGGCAATCAATTCAAGCTGGTTATCTTGACGATCATATTCCGCCTGAATACTCCTGAAAATCTCAGGATCTGTTTCTTGTAATGTTTTCATTGGAATTGGTACTTCCTTTTCATGTGATAACGTTTATTCTGTTTCATTTCCGCTTCCCCTCCCCTCCATAAAAATTCCAAAAGGGTTATGGATAGTAAAAAAAAACTTTCAATTGCACAATGATTAAAATAAAAAAAGCCGGCCTTCTTTTTGAAGAAACGCCGGCTTTTGCACTCACTCATTTAAAAAAATTCATTCACCGAACTGGTCAATGCGTCTCTGATGGCGACCACCGGAAAATTCTGCTTCCAACCAGGTTTTCACTACTCCCTGGGCCACCCCATCGCCCAGTACTCTTGCGCCCAGACAAAGGACATTCGCATTATTATGTTCCCGGCTGAGACGGGCCGTGTATTCATCATGGCAAAGAGCGGCTCGAACAGCGGGAAATCTATTGGCAGCCAGAGACATGCCAATCCCTGTGCCGCAAATTAGAATTCCTGCCGCATGCGAGCCGTTCTGCACCCTTTCACTGACGCTTTTCGCATATACCGGATAATCAACAGATTCCTCGCCATCGCAACCGACATCCTCAACCTCATGGCCAAGGTCGCTGATGAATTTCTTCAGCATCTCTTTCATCCGGAAGCCGCCATGGTCAGCGCCGATTGCAATTTTCATCGCTATCCTCCGCTCTGCCATCATCCCTCAAACCGCTTCATTACAATAACGGCATTGGTGCCGCCAAAGCCAAAGGAATTCGACATTGCGTACGTTATGTTCATTTTCCTGGCCTTATTGGGAACATAGTCAAGATCAAGGCCGGGGCTCGGTTCCTGCAGGTTAATCGTTGGAGGCGCAATCTGGTCATGAACACTCAAGGCTGTGAAAACAGATTCAATCCCCCCCGCCGCGCCAAGCATATGGCCTGTCATCGATTTTGTGGAACTGACAGCCAATTTTCGAGCGTGGTCCCCAAAAACATTTTTTATTGCCAGTGTTTCACATTGATCGTTGAGGGGAGTCGAAGTGCCATGGGCATTGATATAGTCGACCTCATCCGGTCTGATCCCGGCATCTCGTATGGCCATACGCATGCAGCGAACCGCCCCCTCTCCATTCTCCGGAGGAGCAGCAATATGATACGCATCGCTGGTCAATCCGTAGCCGCATACTTCCGCGTAAATTTTCGCTCCTCGCGCCTGCGCGTGCTGCAATTCTTCGAGCACAAGAATCCCTGAGCCCTCGGACATCACAAAGCCATCACGATCCTTATCAAAGGGGCGTGATGCGGCGGCCGGGTCGTCATTCCTGGTTGAGAGGGCCTTCATGGCATTAAAACCGGCGACCCCTGTTGCGCAGATTACGGCCTCAGCACCTCCCGTAACAATAATATCACACTCGCCATAGAGAATATGGCGATATGATTCACCGACGGCGTGAGTACCGGCAGCGCAGGCAGTTGTCAGCGACAGATTCGGTCCTTTTGATCCGATCATCATGGATATATGCCCTGAAGGCATATTCGGGATAACCATGGGAATAAAAAAAGGCGTCACTTTTTTAGGGCCACGATCCAGGATAACACTGTGGCAGACTTCAATGGTGGGAAGCCCACCCATACCGCAGCCCGTTATCACTCCGACACGACCGCAGTTTTCTTCATCAACCGTAAAGCCGCTGTCTTTAACTGCCATAGCGGCCGCGGCAAGCCCATACTGAACAAAAAGGTCCAGATGTTTGGATGCCTTTTTGTCAAAAAAGACATCGGCATCGAAATCTTTTACTTCAGCAGCAATCTTAACCGCAAAATCACTGGTATCAAAACGGGTTATATGCTGTACCCCGCTTACACCGGCACAGATATTTTTCCAGGATTTTTCAACTCCAGTTCCCAGCGGTGTTACGAGACCGACACCTGTCACCACAACTCTGCGCTTCACTTTTTCCGGCTCCTTGAAACTAGGTATCATCAGTGATCAACAAACAATTTGGAAGGCATGATCACTGTAATTTAGCAATCCTGCCTATTTCAGTCGGTTAACATAGTCAATTGCATCCTGAACGGTGCTGATTTTCTCGGCATCTTCATCAGGAATCTCAACATCGAACCCTTCTTCCATGGCCATGATCAATTCAACAAGATCCAGGGAATCCGCCCCAAGATCATCAACAAACGAGGCGTTCGGTACAACTTTTTCTCTTTCTACACTCAACTGTTCAACAATAATATCGATCATCTTTTGATCTACAGCCATTGCAATTCTCCCTTAATTTTAGATAATCCACAGTCTTAGCTTTGCTCTTTGTGCTTGCTGAAACCGTTTTTTCTTTATTTGGAAACTACCCTCACCGGCATCCGCAAACGCTCGCGGATACAAAAGACAACTATTACATATTTTCAGACAATCGCAAGTGAAATCACTTGTAATACTCCTACATATACATCCCGCCGTTAACGTGAAGGACCTGTCCAGTCAGATAACGGCCATCATCACCTACCAGGTAGGCAACAGCACCGGCAATGTCTTCAACAGTGCCCAAAGCGCCCAAAGGAATTTCGCCTTTGAGTTTTGTCTGAACCTCCTCAGTCAGGGCCGCCGTCATCTCGGTCATTATATATCCCGGCGCGACACAATTGACTGTGATGTTTCTTGATGCGTACTCTCTGGCCATCGACTTGGCCATACCAACCATCCCGGCCTTGGCGGCGGCATAATTCACCTGCCCGGCATTCCCGGAAATACCGACAACTGACGTTATATTGACTATACGCCCCCATCGTTTTTTCATCATGGTCTTGGATACCGCTTTTGCACAGAGGAAAGCGCCCTTCAAATTGGTATCAAGGACGGCATCCCAATCGGATTCTTTCATCCGTGCGATCAGGCCGTCTCTGGTAATCCCGGCATTATTGATCAGGATATCGATCGCCCCGGCTTCAGTTGTAATCTGCCTGAAGGCATCCTCGACCTGCCCGGCATCCGCAATATCAAAACCGATAATCCTTGCGGTACCTCCAGCATCTTCGATCAGTTTTTTCGTCTCATCTGCAGCCTCAGACCGGCTCACATAATTGATGTAGACCAATGCCCCCATCGCTGCAAGGCGCAGGCAAATGGCCCTGCCTATCCCCCTGCTCCCTCCGGTCACAACTGCTGTCCTCCCCGCCAGGATCTTCATGAACCGCGCTGCTCCTCTATCTTAGCAATTAATTTTGGCAGTATCTCATAGAGATCTCCGACAATCCCGAAATCGGCCACATTAAAAATAGGGGCGTTCTTATCTCTATTAATAGCAACGATGGTGTCTGCCGATTGCATACCGGCGACATGTTGTATTGCACCGGATATTCCGCAGGCAATATACAACTTCGGAGCAACGGTTTTCCCGGTCTGGCCGACCTGATGCGGATAAGGAATCCAGCCCGCGTCAACAGCGGCACGCGATGCGGACACGTCACCATTCAAGGCCTTGGCCAGTTGTTCGATCAGAACAAAGCCCTTTTCATTGTCCAGGCCCCGCCCCCCTGAAACCAGGATGTCAGACTCTTGAATATTGACCTTAGGTCCTGAGGAGACAACAGATTCGACAACCTCGATCCTGCTCTGAAGCTGAACGGCAGACGGGGCAATATCAACAATCTTTCCCGTCCGCTGCGGATCAAACTCCAAGGCCTTCATAACCCTTGGCCGCACCGTTGCCATCTGCGGTCTCGTGGCAGGACACTCTATGGTGGCCATGATGTTGCCGCCAAAGGCAGGCCGCGTCTGCAGCAAAGCGCCATCCTCAGGGCGAATCTCCAGTTTGGTGCAATCCGCCGTCAATCCTGTATTCAACAGAGTCGCCACTCCGGGAATAAAGGACCGCCCGATGGCAGTGGCCCCTGCCAGGACGATCTCCGGCCGGTGTTCCTGAATCAGAGAGGTCATGACCGCGCCATAGGTATCATCTGCGAACAGCCTCAGGGCCTCATCGTCAACCCTGTACACAATATCAGCGCCATGACCTACAAGTTTCGCTGCGGCATCAAAGGTCCCATAGCCGATCAGAACAGCGGCTAAAGGAACTTTGCGCTCATCGGCGAGCTTTCTGCCGATCCCCAGCAACTCCAGGGAAACCGAGGCCAATTCCCCTCTTCTGAATTCGGAATACACCCAGATTCCCGACCAGTCGGCCAGATTCATCTGCACGCTTTTTTCCGTTCCTGTGAGAGCAAGAGCGCCAATATCACAGGCGTCTACGCAGGCGCCGCACAGGGTGCAGGCATCTCCCACCGTTGCGGTCCCTTCAACGACATGTATGGCCCCGAAAGCGCATTGGTCCTCGCAGATCCCGCAACCGATACACAGGTCTTTGTCTATTTGTAGCATTATTTTCTCCCGCAAGGATTAAGACAGATACGGACGCAGTTTCCCAACAAGCTGCTCAACCTGTTCGTCAATTGTCCCTGTGAGCATGCAACGCTCACCCCGTGATTCGGGGGGGAAGACTTTCACGACCTTGGTCGGTGAGCCAGGAAGCCCGATAAGGGCGGGGTCCGCGTCTATGTCAGCTGCAGTCAGGTTTTTAATAACTGCCTTTTTGGCCTTCATCGTCCCCTTCAGTGAAGGGACCCGCGGTACATTGATATCTTTGACCACAGTCAAAAGAACAGGATATCTGACCTTAATCACATCGAAACCATCATCCATCATTCTCTCGACGACCATATCGGTCTCGCCTGCCTGGCGGACCTTCTGCACACAGGTCACATACGGCATGTCAAGCCTCATCGCCAGTCCGGGACCGACCTGCGCCGTATCGCCGTCTATAGCCTGTTTGCCGCAAAGGATAAGTTCAAAGATCCCGACTGCGGCAATGGCCTTTGCCAGCGTATACGACGTAGCCCAGGTGTCTGCACCTGCAAAGGCACGATCGGAAACCAGAACACCATGATCCGCACCGCAGGATATGGCCTGCCTCAGCACGGCCTCCGCCTGAGGTGGCCCCATTGTCAACACGGTAACCTCTCCGCCGCAGGACTCCTTGATCCGAACAGCCTCCTCGACGGCATGCTGATCATAAGGATTCATGATCGATTGCACACCTTCACGGGAAAGGGTGTTGGTCTTCGGGTCGAGACGGACGTCCTTTGCGTCAGGTACCTGTTTAATACATACGATAATATTCATGAAAAATCTGTTTACCTACTGTGTAGAGGAGAACTATACAGGAGCACCGGACGGATAATGCCACAGGCCTCGCAAAGCAGGAAACGATCCCTTCGTTCCAGGCGAAAGCGACCAGGGAAAATCGACGGCTCACTCAATGACATCGGTCCCTCAGTGTACCACTGCTATTTTCTGCCGTATTCCTTGTTCAGTTCCTGGCCTACGACATTGCGCTGGATCTGGTTCGTCCCTTCATATATCTGAAGGATTTTGGCATCTCTCATCATTTTCTCCACCGGATACTCACACATATACCCGTATCCCCCCATCACCTGCACGGCGTCGGTAGTAACCTTCATGGCCATATCCGTCGCAAAGACCTTGCACATGGACGAGACCTTGGACATGTCACTCTGATGCGCATCGATATGTTTGGCTGCCCCATAGACGAGAGACCGTGCCGCCTCAATGCCAATGGCCATATCGGCAAGCATGTGCTGAACGGCCTGGAAGGCGACAATGGGCTTGCCGAATTGAACGCGCTGCTTTGCGTAGCTTGCAGCCTCATCCAGCGCGCCTTGTGCAAGTCCCACGGCCAGAGCGGCTATCCCCGGACGCGAGGAATCAAGCGTCTTCATGACTGTTATAAACCCTGTGCCCCTCCTGCCGATAATTCTATCCGCTGGGATACGGCAGTCCTTAAAAATGAGCTCGGTGGTTGATGAAGCCCGTATACCCATTTTCTTTTCCTTCAGACCGCACGTAAAACCGGGATCTCCCTCTTCAACGATAAACATAGAAGCACCGCGCGGGCCTTTACTTCGATCGGTCATTGCCACGACAGTATAGATTTGTGCCTCTCCGCCGTTGGTGATCCATTGTTTGGTGCCATTGAGGACCCATTCATCACCGTCTAGCACAGCTGTCGTCTGTATTCCCGATGCGTCGGAGCCGGCATTGGCTTCGGTCAGACCGAAAGCGGCAAACCTCTTTCCCATCGCCACATCTGGAAGATAACGTTTTTTCTGCTCCTCAGAACCGGAAATGAGAATGGGATATATTCCAAGAGAGCTTGCGGCAAAGGCTGTACCGACACCAATGCAGCCGCGCCCGAACTGTTCCAAGGCAAGCACAATATCCAGGCACCCGCCTCCAAATCCGCCAAACTCTTCGGGGATTGGCACGCCAAAGAGATCGGCACGGGCAATCTCATTTAAGATCTCTCGGGGAAACTGATGTTTTTCGTCCAATTCAGCGCGGGCAGGAACAATCCTTTCGTCTGTGATCTGCCTGGCAATATCAACAATCATCAGTTGTTGTTCAGATAAAAAATAATCCATTTTGTCTCCTATTCACCACGTAATCAGGGATGCACCCCACGTAAAACCGCCGCCAAAAGAACAGAGCAGAATCGTGTCCCCTTTGGCTAACAATCCTTGCCTGTTCGCTTCATCCAATGCAATGGGGACCGATGCAGCCGATGTGTTACCATACTCTGACAGGTTTACGAACACCTTTTCTTCCGGAAATTGCAATCGTTCGAGAACCTTCTTTAAAATACGGATATTTGCCTGATGGGGAATAAATAATTTAATGGAGTCCATGCCGATGTTCGCCTGCTTCAGCACAGCACATACCGAATCTTCCATGGCCTTGACCGCATACTTAAAGACCTCCCGTCCCTCCATGACTATGTGAACCCCTGGATTATCAGGGACCATAAGATCAGGATTCGTGCTCGGAGCCGTATGCATATGCAACAGACGCCATAATCTGCCATCAGAATGCATGGTAGAGCCAATAACGCCTCTTTGACTGTCATCCGTATGGCCAAAAACCGCGGCACCTGCTCCATCACCAAAGACTATGCAGGTGTTCCGATCCTTCCAGTTGAGCCGGCCGGAAAGGGTCTCAGCCCCAATCACCATAATTTTCTTTTGATTTTCAGAACGGATATATTTGTCAGCCATGTCCATACCATACATGAAACCGGAACAGGCGGCGTTGATATCATAGGCAAAGGCATTCGAGGCGCCCAGTTCCTTCTGGACAAAACAGGCGCAGGACGGCATCAGCATATGCGAACTTATAGTCCCTACAACCACAAGATCAAGCTCATCCGCCGCGACACCGGCCATCTCCAATGCTTTTCTTCCGGCATTCGCAGCCAGTTGATGCGTCTGCTCGCCTTCTCCGCCAATCCTTCTCGCTCTGATCCCCGTCCTGGAAAAAATCCATTCGTCATCGGTATCGACAAGGGCCTCAATGTCTTTATTGGTCATTATCCGCTTCGGCAAACTTGAGCCGGTACCAAGAATTACGGTCCCCATCATCCACCTGTAGAGACGTCATCGGTTCCAAGATCGCTGGCGATAACATCATTGATATTATTACGAACCATGTGAACTGCCTCAAAGATCGCATTTTTGATCGCCTGCCCGCTTGACTTGCCATGGCAAACGATACCCGTCCCGTTTATTCCCAAAAGGGGAGCGCCACCATATTCGGCATAATCAACACGTTTTTTAAAGGCCTTGAAAGCGGGCCTGGCCAGAAGATACCCGACTTTTGCCATGGGTGATTTAATTATCTCGCTTCTGAGCATCTGCATGGCTGCCTCAGCCAGTCCTTCACTTATCTTCAGGCAGATATTCCCGACAAAGCCGTCACAGACGATGACATCAACATTCCCCTGGAAGACGTCACGACCCTCGACATTCCCTATAAAATTCAAGTTACTTCCTTTCAGGAGTTCATAGGCCTCCTTGACAAGGATGTTTCCCTTCCCTGTTTCTTCTCCGATAGTCAATAAACCGACGCGAGGCTTTTGGATGTCATAAATACGGGCAAAGGCCGCTGCCATAACCCCGAACTGATAAATATGAACAGGACGGCAATCCACATTGGCACCGACATCCATCATTACGACAGGCTTTTTCAGAGTAGGGAAAACAGAGGCAATGCCAGGCCGGGAGACATTCTGAATCCGACCGAGTTTGCGCAGTGCGGCTGCCATTGTCGCGCCGGAATTCCCTGCGCTGACAACCGCCTCCGCTTCTCCACGCAAAATCAGATCAAAGGCTACGACAATAGATGAGTCCTTCTTCTTTCGAATAGCATCAACAGGGTGTTCGTCCATCCCCACGACTTGGGAGGCATGGATAATCTGCAAACGATCCGCCGCCTTCGATCCTGATGTTATTCTCTTGAGATATGATTGCAGAAGAGGCGCATCTCCGACCAGACTCACAGTAAGGTCAGCCTGCTCAACGGCAAGTAAAGCCCCGACAATCAGTTCCTCTGGACCATGGTCGCCGCCCATGGCATCCAGGGCAATACGCACGATACGCTCCTATTCTGCTTCAGTTGCGAGATTAAAAACGGTCCGTCCCTTGTATTTCCCGCAGCTTCCGCACAAACGATGCGGTTCTTTGGGCTCACCGCATTCCGGGCACAGGGACAATCCGGGCGCAGTTAATGCATCATGAGAACGTCTTTTGTGGGTTCGCGAATGCGAGTGTCTTCTTTTCGGCAGAGCCATATTTTCCTCCAGTGATAAAAAATGGCCGGGGATCCGGCATTTTTCAATGTTTTTTTAGTTTTCTCAAAACAGCAAAGGGTAAATCCTGTACATCAGGAGAACATCTGCATGCCTCACGCGCAAGGACTACTCCACACCCCGGACAGAGCCCCTTGCATCCTTCATTACAAACCCTCCGGAAAGGCACTTCCAACACAACCTGCTCCCTGAGAATTTCATCTATATCAATAAACGATTCATCCAGATACACAGTATCGCAATCCTCATCGCTGCATTCCAGATCCCGAACATCCGGGGGAACATCTCCTCCGGTTCTGAAAAGATAGCGAAAATCGGCAGCCAGAGCATACTGGAAAGGTTCTCCGCACCGGTCACAGAAAAGTTCTATGGCCAGACGCATCTCCCCTTTGAGAATAACCGCCTTGCTGTCCCTTTTCAGCAGATCAATTTCAATACGATCCACCCGGGTCAGCATAAAGTCTTCAGACGGAAACCACTCGGTATCCTGAATGGAATAGTGATTGTTTCCTTCTGCTATTTGATTCAATGCAACTTTCATTTCACCACTCAACAACCAGCCCAGACTCTTGCAAAATGACAAAGAAGGCAAAAATAATCAATTTATGGGAGAATGGCCAGAAAAAAATAGGCCAAGGAGAAAATTCACAAGATTTGCCTTATGAATGCACACAGGATTGCACACAGGTCATGCCGGAGCCTGCAACAATCCCATAATCGAAGAGTATCAACGCATGCTCGTGAGTTTTATCCTCTCCGGCATGCGTTAAAAAACTGAAATTTCGAGCAGTATACGTTGAGAACACCCCGCATAAACTTACAAGACGTGCGCCAGCCTCTCCGAACATTTCTGTAAACGCAGATTTGAAACAAAGAGCAACCGCTTTAAGAGCTTCATCAGAATCTGCGGTTCCTGGTCTCCCAGAATCACCAGATTATTACAATCAAGATGATAGAGGACAGAATCTTCAATGGCAATGATGGTCGCACTTCTCAGGCTTCCCCCTGCGCCCCCTCCCTCTCCGACAGGGGCGCCGGGTTCAAGGAGCGCGATCACCTGAGTACGATCATTGAATCCCGTCCTCTGTAACACGGCCAGCCGGCCTTTTTCCAGGAAAAAAACCCCATCAGCGGCATCTCCAGCATGAAAAAGCTCACCACCCTTTTGCACAGAAATCGGATGTACTGCCGGAAGGAGCCTTGAGATCTCATCGGAGCTCAAAAAGGGAAATGCCTGCACAGAGATCAAATCCACATCCATGATCACGACCCCTTGCTGGCCTCTTGAAACGACTTATTTTTATCTTCAATGATCTTTACCAGGCCCTGAAAACTGTCTGTACGCAGGATTGACCGGAACTGTTCCATGTAGTTACGGACGAGGCTGACACCCTCAATATTGATATCATAGACCATCCATCCAGTCGGAGTTAACTGCAGGACATAATTAACGGGTAATTTCACATCGGCCTTACAGACCATCGTCGATACCTGAGCCCGGTCGCCCTGGATCTTCTCATCAATATAATCAATGGACTGATAGTGATATTCCTCAAGTTTGCCGATATAGACATTCTCAAGGAGCTTCGTCATCAGCTCGGTGAAATGCACCCTGTCGGCAGGGCCGATTTCCTGCCAGGTTTTCCCAAGAACACGTTTGCACATCTCTTGAAAATCAAACCCGGTCCTGATGGTGTTCATTATTTGTTCCCGTCGCTGGTCGCGATGGGCGTCTCCTTGTAATTCCGGATTGTTGAGCAGGCTCGTCAAATCCACAAGAACTGGCTTAATGGTTTCAGTCGGCCCCTGTGCAGCCCGGACAGCAGGTGTAAGGGCAAGGGACAAGAGAACGGTCAAAAAGAACATAAAGATATGTTGAGTTATTTTCATCGTATTCAGAAGGTGTCATTTAATAATTGCTGTAAGATCCTTGACTCGCAAAAGAAAAAACACTGTGCCAGTCTCAGATGGCCTATTTTTTCTGTTTTTCGATTTTTCCTTGCCGAAGTTCAAAATACGCCTGACGGATTGCAACGTAGGGATCAAAAGAGAACTTTTTGATATCCTCATACACGGCAGGCGCCAAGGATTGAGCATTGATCTGGGTTACAACATAATAACTTCCATCTTCCTCCCAGGTCAGATTCATGTAGGTGACGGGATGCGCATAGATATCGCCTGCAAATCCGACCGTATCCCTGATATTCGATGGACCTATGAAGGGCCAGTACAGATAAACGCCCTCTCCAATGCCGTAAACTCCCAGAGTTTCGCCAAAATCAGCTGGCCGCGGCGTCAGATTGAAGGAGGCCAGGGCCGGATCTCCAAAACCGTAAACGCCCAGAGTTGTATTTATGAGAAACCGGGAGACGACAACCCCTGCGTCCTCAAATCGTCCTTGAAGCAGATTATTGACCAGACTTACCGGCGAAGCAATATTATCAAAAAAATTCTGAAAACACTGCCGGATGCCCTCGGGAAGAACAGCGGAATACCCAATCTTGACAGGCTTAACCACCCAGAAATAGAGCTTGTCGTTAATCTCGAAAAACACCCGGTTCATGGGTTCCAAAGGGTCGTAACTCGACGCAGTGGAGGGTTTTTCGTCGGCAGGGGGGTCATCGCTGAGCAGATCGGCCGTTTTCCCCGAGATGGCCTGCTCATCATCAGCGCGGACAAGGCCTCCGCCTCCAAAGGCGAAAAGCAGCACTATCAATAAAAAAAAGGATGATCTCTTCATAGTAAACAACCAATATCAATGGGATTGGAAATCCCTATTTGGCGCTGCCGAAGGCAAACTTGCTTATAATCGATTCTATATCCACGGCAGATTCAGTATCAAGGATTGTCCCGCCATTAGCAAACATTTTCTCATCCCCTCCAAGCGACAGCTGGATGAACTTATCCCCGATAATTCCCTGCGTCTTGACCGATGCCATGCTGTCTAGGGGAACCTGCAGTTTCTTATTGATGCGCAGGGCCAGTTGAGCATAGCCTTTATCACCCAGCCAGACTTTGCTGACCTCTCCAACGACAACGCCTGCAACCTCAACGGAAGCGCCTTTTTTGACACCGGTGACATTATTGAACTGTGCGTTGATAATATACGTTGAATTATCCGTTAAGAATGACACCTCTCCCAAGGTCAACGCCATATAAATAAAGGCGGCAAACCCGGTAATCATAAACAGGCCGACTATCAATTCAAGGGTATTTTTTTTCATTTCTCTGTCAGATGGCTCTGGTAAATCTGCCCCATTGTTGTTTTCACAAATTCACGGATGTTTTCCTTTGTAGACCATTGGATCTCTTCTGGACTCTCAAACACATCCACCGAACCGTGGTTCAGGATGATCACGTGATCCGCCAGATTCAGCACCTTGGGAATATCATGACTGACGATAACGGACGTATATCCGACAAGCGCCTGCGTCCTGGAAAACAGGTCATAAATATCCCGCGTCATGATCGGATCAAGCCCCGTGGTCGGCTCATCAAAAAGCATTATCTCCGGATTCAACTGCAAGGCCCTTGCAAGGCCCACCCGCTTCTGCATTCCGCCGCTTAACTGCGCGGGGTACTTCTCTTCATGCCCTGAGAGTTCAAGCTGCCCCAGGGTCTCCAGCACCCGTCTGCGGATTTCCCCCTCAGGGGTCTTTGTCCTTTCCCTGAGCGGCAAGGCCACATTGTCAAAAACAGTCATTGAATCAAAAAGCGCGCCCCCTTGGAAGAGGACGCCGAACCGCGCCCGCAAGGCCTCAAGACCCGCGCCGCCGATATCAGTTACATCTTTTCCATCGACCAGAATCCGGCCGCCATCAACCCGCATCAATCCGAGAACAAGCTTCAAGGCCACACTTTTTCCCTGGCCGCTGCCTCCGGCGATAACCGTGGTCTTACCAGCGGGAATTGTAAAGCTGACCGCATCAAGCACGGTCTGTTTTCTTCCGTCCGCCGCAGTAAATGTCTTTACCACATCTCTGAATTCTATCGCAACATTCTTCATAGCAGCACGGCGGTCAGGAGATAGTCGAAAATAAGCACGGAAATTGAGGAAAGGACAACTGCCTGGGTCGTCACCCTGCTGACACTCTCGGAGCCGAAACCCGCACCCCGTATCTCACGGACGAAATATCCCCGCCCGGTACAGATCCAGACAACAAGCAGCGCGAACACAACAGACTTGATGAATCCCAGTCGAAGATCATGATTGGTTATGCTCGTATGCATGCCGTCGATAAAGATGCCGGGATTGACCCCTTTCATGTTCACCCCGACGATGTAGCCTCCCGCGATTCCGACCAGATCAAAAATTGAGGTCAATAAAGGCACTACAATCAATGTGGCAAGAAATTTGGGGGATATCATATACCTGAACGGATCAACCGCCATGCAGTCCAAGGCGTCGATCTGCTCCGATATCCTCATGATCCCCAACTCGGCGCACATGGCCGACCCCGCTCTGCCAGCCACCATCAAGGCCGTCAGAACGGGCCCCAATTCCATGATGATGGTCAGAGAAACAGCCGATCCCAGCATGCCTTCAGCGCCAAATTGCTTGAGCGAATAATATCCCTGCAGGCCCAGAACCATTCCGGTGGACAGCGCTGTAAAAAAAATCACGGCGGTGGAACCGGCTCCGATAAAGTGTATCTGGCGGACAAGCTCCATAAAACGAAAAGGGCGCCTGAAAGCGCCCCGCAAGGCCCGCATACAAAACAGCCCCATCCGGCCCAAATCGCCGAGTATATAAAGCCCTGTACTGCCGAGCTTACCGATTGGATTCTGCTGCATGGTCTTTATAAATTGAATACATAATCATAAGTATTTTTTTATATACGGCAATAAGCGTCTTCATGCATTGGTTTTCCAGGAATGTATGAATTTTAATCAAAATCCCCCCCTGACGTGTAGACACATCTACAATAAAACTCAATTAAAGTATGTCAATATTAAGAAAAATAATTTCACGACTGATCGGGAAGTGGAGAGCCCCTGATGCGCTCTCAGTGCAATATTTCCAGATCACCGTTGCCGCGGATCAAAGGTTTCCCGCAGTGCCTCGCCAATGAAGATCAGCAGGATGAGCGCCCCGACAAGAACGATAAAGGCGGACAAGGAAAGCCACCATGCATCGATATTGGCCTTTCCCTGAGCGAGCAATTCGCCAAGGCTGGGTGTTGACGGAGGGACTCCCAGACCGAGAAAATCGAGACTTGTCAGCGCCAGAATGGCCGCCGACATCCGGAATGGAAGAAAGGTAATCACCGGGGCCATGCCATTGGGCAGGAGATGGCGGCACATGATGGTAATATTTCCAACTCCCAGCGCCCTGGCGGCCTTCACATAGTCCATATTCCGGCCTTTCAGGAATTCGGCACGGACATAGTCAGACAGACCCATCCAGCTGAAAAGAGACAGGAGCAGGAGCAAAAGCAGGAGGCTGGGTTTGAATATCGAGGCGAAAATTATAAGCAGATATAATTCCGGCATCGAACTCCAGATCTCGATGAACCGCTGAGAATACAGATCCACCTTCCCGCCGAAAAATCCCTGAACGGCCCCCGCGACGATGCCAAGAAGGGTCCCGGCCAGGGTCAGAGCAAAACCGAAAAGGACGCTCAGCCTGAATCCATACAACAGTCTGGCCAGGACATCACGGCCGCGGTCGTCGGTCCCCAGCAGATTCACGCTGGTGGGAGCAGACGGCAACGGACCATCGATATTAAGGTTTATAGAATTATACCCGTGCCGGTTTAAAGGATAAAAGGCATGATTGCCGTCATGCCCCATCTGCTTGAGAAAAAATGCATCTTGATAGTCGGTTTCGGTCTGGAAGTCTCCCCCGAAAGCGGTCTCGGGGTAAACCTTCACAAAGGGAAAATAATAGCCGCCGTTATAGACGACGAAAAAGGGTACATCGTTGCTGATGATCTCAGCACAGAGGCTGACACAAAAAAACAGGCTGAAAATCAGGAGGCTGTAATAGCCCCGTTTATTGTGTCTGAACCTCCTCCAGCGTCTCCGGCCGGGGCTCAGGTGAACTGTATCCTTTCGTTTCATGCCTGTCTGCATAGGGAGATGAGATTCCGGCAAAGCGGCTATTCGACCCGTCCAAAACTAATCCGAGGGTCTACAATCACATAGCTGAGATCAGAGAGAAGACGCGAAATAAGCCCGATGAGCGTGAAAAAATAGAGCGTCCCCAGAACCACCGGATAGTCGCGGTTCATGACCGATTCATAGGCGAGCATCCCCATTCCGTTCAGAGAAAAAATGGTCTCGATAAGCAGACTGCCCGTAAAAAAAGAGGCGATGAAATATCCGGGAAAACCCGTAATAATGGGGATGATAGCGTTTCTGAAGACATGCCCGTACAGAACCTGCTGCTCCGTCAGCCCCTTGGCCCGGGCGGTGAGGACATACTGCTTGCCGATTTCCTCCAGAAAGGAATTCTTCGTCAACATGGTCATCACCGCAAGACTGCCCACGGCACTGGCGGTAATAGGCAGCACCATATGCCAGAGATAGTCGGTAATCTTCATAAAAACACCCATCTCTCTCCAGTTATCCGATACCAGGCCGCGAAGGGGGAAGATACCCCAGAAACTCCCGCCGCCAAAGAGAACAATGAGAACAATCCCCAGCACGAATCCCGGTATCGCATATCCGGCAAGGATGATGGTACTGCTGGCAATATCGAAGCGAGAGCCATCCCTGACAGCCTTTTTTATACCCAGCGGCACGCAGACACCATAGACGATGAGAAAACTCCAGAGCCCCAGCGACATGGAGACAGGCAGGCGGGAAACGACCAGGCTCATGACACTGCAATGATAATAGTACGATTCGCCGAAATCAAACATCGCATAATTCTTCATCATGACCAGAAACCGCTCAACTGGAGGCCGGTCGAACCCATACAGTTCATTCAGTTTTTTTAGCCGCGCATTATCCAGACCGGAGCTGCCCCGGTACATGGACGAAACGCTGGCTCCGACCTCACCACCACCCCGGCCATGCCCCTCTATCTCGGCAATCAGCTTATCCACCGGGCCGCCAGGCACGAACTGAGTGATAATAAAGGTGATCAGCATGACCCCAAAGAGAGTCGGAATCATTAAAAGTATTCGTTTTACAATATAGAAGGTCATGGGCTCTTAAGAGAGAAATTCTGCACACTGCGGGGCGAGCTGTTTTCTTCGGATTCGCTTCTTATGTCTTGGCCTCTGCAAATTGTCAATCTCTTTTCAAAAATTGAAGAAAAAACGCCCCGCTCAAGCCATCCCTTTCGAATACGGATGGACGGTAAAATAAACGTATCGTTACCGGAATAGAATAATTCCTCTTGTTTTTTTCGTTATTTTATGTCTTTGTGCTTTGCATACGGATTCCAATGGGCAGTTATTCAACTCCATTCCACAGATATTGAAAGATAGAAACAATTCCCTATGATCACCACCCAAACCGAATTACAAGAGCTTATCGAACGAGCCAGGAGAACGGATGCCGTCGCACTCGACACCGAATTCGTCTGGGAGCGCACATACTATCCCCGTCTGGGCCTGATCCAGCTGGCGCTCTCCGATGAGGATTGCTTTTTGATCGACCCGATTGCCCTGCATGATCTCTCCAGCCTTGGAGAACTGCTGGCAGACCCGCAGGTTGTCAAAATTTTTCATGATGCCCCGCAGGACCTGGCCATCCTCAGCCGAGCCACCGGGGCCATCCCGAAAAATATATTCGATACCCGCCTTGCAGCCGGTTTTACCGGCCTTACAGCCACACTGTCCCTGTGCAATCTCGTCAAAATACTGCTCGATATCGACCTCAAGAAGACGGAAACGCGAACCAACTGGCTCAACAGGCCGCTGGCGCCCGAACAGGTCGATTACGCCCTTGACGATGTACGCTATCTCCGGGCAGTCAGGATTCTTCTTTTGAGCAGCATCATCGGTCCGGAAATCAAAACATGGCTCCAGGAAGAGCTGCAGCTCCTTGACAATCCGGCCACCTATACAGGCAACAAAGACAACGAACGATATCTGAAGATAAAAGATTCCGGAAACTTAAGCGCCATTGGACTTATGATCCTTCGTGAGTTGGCCACTTGGCGCGAGAAAGAGGCACGGTCTTCAAACCGCCCTCGCGGTCACATCGTTCCCGATACCGTCCTGCTTGGCATCGCCCGCAAGCAGTTGCAGAATACCGAAGATATCAGAACAGAAACGGCAATTTCCGCTCGGGCGGCTGAACGGTACGGAGACAAAATCGCCGCGGCGGTCCAGAGAGGGCTTGCATCGCAGATACCTGCGGAACCTCCCCTGTGCAGGGGTCTCAAATTAACCAAGAAAGATCAGGAGGCCTTAGCCCGGTTGAATCACCTTATCCAACTCAAGGGTGAAGTGCAGGGTATCGATCCGACTATCATCGGCAACGGTTCGGAATTCAAACTGCTCGTAAAGATCCTGAATAAATCATGCCAATCCAAGATGCTTCGCCAAATGGAAGGATGGAGAAAGATCTTTCTCATGGATTTTTTCCGGCAGTCCGTTTCACGATAAAAACCGGTTTCCCGTGAACTCCGCATTGCATAGACACCTGCCGATATGTCCCGCGGCTCGGCATTGAAGGATAATTACGAGCCTGCACCGGATTTCAGCCAATATATATTTCATGGACACGAAAAGAACACTGCAGCTGACTGGAAATGATCTCACGTACAGGGATATTGTCGCCATAGGCACAGGAGACCTGGAGGTTGCCCTCGATAAAGACGCCCTTGATCGATGCCGCGAGTCCAGAAATTTTCTTGAGCAGGCCATTCATGAGAAAAAAATCATCTACGGGGTCAACACCTCCTTTGGCCCCATGTGCAACAAGATCATTCATGAAAAAGACATCGAAATCCTGCAGACCAATCTGATCCTCAGCCACGCTGCAGGTCTTGGGGATCCGATCGCTCCCGCTATCTCCATTGGCATCCTTGCGGTCAGACTGAATACACTGGTCAAAGGGTATTCCGGTGTCCGCATAGCACTGCTCGAACTGATGCGCGACATGATCAACGCCGGGATCGCTCCCTCTATTCCTGAATCCGGCAGCGTCGGCGCATCCGGGGATCTGATCCATCTTGCCCACATGTCTCTGGCCATCATCGGCCGCGGCAAAGTTTCTTTCCAGCAGGAGGTGATGGACGCGGATATCGCTCTTGCCAAAGCCGGACTCTCTCCGCTCACTCTCAGCTATAAAGAAGGGCTTGCGCTGATGAACGGCACTGCCGCAATGACGGCGATTGCCGCCTTTGTTCTCTTCGGGGCGGAAAAGCTCTTTAATGCAGCCTGCGTCAACGCCGCTTTCGCCATGGAGATATTCGGCGGCATCAATGATGCCTTCGACAAGGATCTCCATCTGGTCAAACCGCACCCCGGCCAGATGGAGGTAGCCGCCATCATCCGCAAACTCTGTCACGGCACCGGCAACATTACAATCCGTGAGGACATACATCAACGAATCCGGGTGCAGAATCAAGCAGACGCGCCGGTCTTCGAAACCAGCATCAACGTCCAGGATGTCTATTCCATCCGCTGCACCCCGCAGATTCTGGCCCCGGTCCGCGAGGCGATCGGCTCAGTGATCAGGACAGTGGAAATCGAAGCCAACTCGTCCAACGACAACCCTCTTATCATTCCGCGGGAAAAGAAAATCATCCACGGCGGCAATTTTCACGGACAAAGCATCGCCTTTGCCATGGACAGCCTCTGTATCGCCCTGTCGACACTCTGCAATCTGTCAGAAAGAAGAATAAACAAACTGCTGGACCGGAGCCTGAACGAAGGGTTGCCGGAGCACCTGATCCCTGGCGAACCCGGCTTGACCATGGGTTTTATGGGGGCACAATATCTTGCCACCTCGTCTACAGCCGAGAACCGGAACCTGGCGGCACCGATGAGCGTCAACTCCATCTCCTGCAACGCCTCTAATCAGGATGTGGTCAGCATGGGAACCGTCGCCGCCCGCAAGGCCTTGCGGGTGGTCAGCAATGCCAAGCACATCGTCACTCTGGAGACCCTGGCCGATCTCCAGGCCTTATCCTTCCGCAACGCCGGCAGGTTGGGGTATGGCACCGGCCGGATCTATGCCATCCTGAATAAAGATTTCCAAGTCTATGACAATACACGTATTTTCCATGACGATCTGATCCAGTTCAGAAAATTGCTATTTTCAGGCCGGATTTTCGATACTCTGGCATGCTATTTCCCGGACTGAGCTGTTGGCGGCATCCTCTGCTGCCGGCTCCCGCAGTCCAAAACTTTTCCGGAGACAGTACCAATGGGAACTGGAGATAAATTCTATTCGATTTTTGCACTGTTTTTTTTAATTTCCTTGATTGCGATTCTTATCCACTTCCCGGAATACAGACAACTCCGTTTTCTGCTGCCCATGACCCTGGCCGGTCTGATCGTTAACATTGTTTTCATGTTCATCCTACTCAAAGATGCATTTTCCCGTACCTTCAAACGCCCTGAAATGAAGATCGTCTGGGTGATCGCGATCCTGCTCCTGGTGCCGGTCCTGCTCTATCTCCCGCTGGTCGGGTTCAAAGACAGGACACGCCCTGTGTGAGAGATAGTGAACAGAACAGCTGCACGGAGTCTGAGATATTCAGAATAATGTTTCGATAAATCCACCACACGAAGGCGGAAAAGCAACGATATGCAGCAGAACCCCCAAATCGGCATGAACATATGGGTTGATGCAGACGCCTGTCCACGGCTGATTAAGGAAATCCTCTTCAAGACGTCCGAACGGCTTCACCTGCCGCTCTATCTGGTCGCCAACAAGAGGATTGCCGGACCGCCCGGAAGCCGGTTCATCCAATCAATTACGGTCAAGGATGGCCCCGACGCAGCCGACGATCATATCGTCCTTCACGCCGCCGCCACCGACGTGGTGGTTACCGCTGACATCCCCTTGGCCGCGAGGATTGTCGCACAAGGCGGAGTAGCGCTGAATCCAAGAGGAGAGCTCTATACGGAAGATACAATCAGCGAACGCCTGTCCCTGCGCAATTTGATGACCGCGCTGCGAGACGAAGGACAGATCCACGGAGGCCCGCCCCAGTTGGGCATGGCGGACCGCCAACGGTTTGCCTCGTCCCTGGATCGCCTGCTGACCCGGCTGCTCCGGGGGGAGCAACCCCGCTGAAAGCAGCTGCCGACAGAGGATCGGGCGACACATGCAGGACCTTGCCCTGTCATCCGGAGCATTGCCAGCACGCATGTAATCTGCCTTAAAAGGTCACCTTCTCGGCACCGGCAACCAGTCTGCTGAACTCCTCGGTCCAGTTTTCTCCGCCCACAACCTCGGCCAGAACAACTGCCATATGCTTCGGTTTTATGCCCATCTCCCGGTTCCGGCCAAGCCCCGACAGACAGGAAGGGCAGTTGGTGGCGACAATCGCGGCATTTTCCCCCGCCATGTTCTTCTCCAGGGACTCCCGCTTCCGCTGCAGCATAGCATAGGAGATATCCGGCCTGGAAATTGCCAGGGTACCGGCCTCGGAACAGCAATGCGGAACGCTGTGCACCTCCTTAAAAAGACGTCCCAGCAGATGAGGACCGGCTCCATCCAGCGAGTCATGGCAGGGAGTATGATACAACAAGGAGGCAGGGCGTCTGACAGCGAAGCGGCCATTGGAATTCTCCATCACAAAGTTGGAAATATCCTCGATACCGCAATCGAAGATCTCGCCGCAGCCCATTCCGTGCAGGGACTCCCGACAGGTACCGCAACTGACCAGCAACGCGTCAAAGTCCAAATGCCCCAGCATCTCGCGGATCTGGGAAAGAATGATCGTATCTCTGAGAGTAATGACCCCCGCCATCTTCTTCTTGGCATTGGCCTTGGCCGGAAACCCGCAGCAGAGAAAGGCCGGAGGCAGGATAACGCGGATATTATTCTTGGCCAGCAGGTAGATAGAGGCCATGGCAATCTCGGCATACATGCGGGCCGATCCGCAACCTGGAAAATAGAAGACGGTCTTATGAACCTCACCCTCAGGATGGACCATCAAGGCCTCGCGCTCGGAATACTCGGGAAGCGAGGCCCCGAGCGAAACCGGCGAAACCGGCATCATTGGTGATTTAATCATATTCAGGCTCATCCAGTTCTTTCCTGTGAGCATTGGCGGCGCCTTTTTATAGGCCTGTGCGGCCATTCGCTGCACGTCCCCTCCCCACTCAATGATCCCTTTTCTGAAAATGCGATTGACGATCCTATTCCTGCTCTTCAGATAGAGGAGAGAAAGACGGGTGGCAGGCGCAATATGCTTATAGCCGAGATCACTAAGGATTTCTCGCTCAAGCACCGAGACCTCGGCGGTGTCTATATCCACCGGGCAGGGGGTAAGACACTTGCGGCACAGGGTGCAGTGGTCGGCGATCTCTTCCAGATTCTTCAACTGATTGAAACGCGGCAGATGGGAACGCTGCATATCGTACAGCAAGGCTTCGATCAGGGCGCCGATGACCATGTTTTTATTACGGGGATGGAAAAAGAGATTACTCCCCGGATGATAGACACAGCACACCGGCATACATTTACCGCAACGCACGCACTTGGAGATCATGGAGGAAAGCTGGGCAAGCGATCCGTACTGGAGAATCCTGGCTTCCAATTCCAGCAGGTTGAATGAGGGGGTGAAGACCTTCTCGATGATTCCAGGATCATTGAGCATTCCCGGATTCATGATGCCGCCTGGATCCACCTCTCTGCGATAGGCCCTGAGTTCTTCCAGCCGGGATTTTTCAAGAAACTTCATCTTGGTGATGCCGATGCCATGCTCGCCGCTGACCACACCGCCCAGCTCCACCGCCTTGGACATGATGTCATCCGCTGTTTTACCGGCACGTTTCATCATCTCCCGGTCGTTGGAGAAGACCGGAATATTGACATGTATATTGCCGTCGCCCGCGTGCATATGGGTTGCGATAATGATCCGCCGCGACCGGACTTCTCCATAGATGGTCTCAATTATACCGCTGACCCGGCTATATCCACTGAAGAGTTCCAGCAGATCGTCCAGCAATTTCCTGATATGCCCGTCATGGCGTCTTCCATCTTCTCGGCGCTGGCTGAGTTTTTCCAGGGTCTCATTGCATAACTCATTGGCCTTGGGTATTTTGGCTTCCAGCCAGTCGGGATCCTCGATAGGCTCAGCGGTCTTCAGATAGTCAAGAGTTCTGCGGACAAAGCAATCTTTATTATAGAGATCCTCGCTGCTGTTGTATTCGTCGACAAAGCGGGCAAATTCGGCCAGGGCCGGCAAAGGAAGGACGATATCTTCATTGAGCTTAAAGGCATTGGTCCGGGCGGAAATCGCGCCCAGGCGTTTGCGGTCGCGCCAGAAACGGGAGGCCTCATCGGCATCCTGGGCGATAAAAAGCTCGGTGTTTTCATAGGGGGCAAGGAGTTTTTCCAACCGCTGCCTGCCTCTCAGGACCTGCGCGCTGGTATGTCCTACCATATCGATAAGAAGGACGGCCTTGGGGCGCTCGCTTCTGGCGGCCTTAAACTTGTATTTGATGGCGCCTATATACTCCTCGTCAAAATGTTCAAGGGCCATCAGGGCCTCCTGGCCCTCGTTGACAAACTCTTCGGAGATCTTGACAATGACGCGGCTGGCCTCGTCCATATCCTTACCGTAAAACTCCAGGCAGAAGGTAATCTTCTTTTCATAGGCCTGATACAGCACGAATTCTCCTGAGGTGATGACCCCGTCTGTGCCCTCCTTCTGGAAGCCCGGCAAGCCCTTCAGCGCCTTGTTGGTGATGTCCTTCCAGAGCCCCTTCTTGCGGATCTCAGCACCGGACAGCTCAACCTCCCGGAGGATCCGGGCATTTCCGTCAATCACCTGAAATCTCAGGATATTGTCAGGCAGAATCTTCCGCATGGGGTGATTGATGCGCTTTACGGTCAGGAGCCCTTTCCCAGGCATGGCGATGGTGTAGGAGAGGATATTGTCGATGGCCGTCCCCCAGAGAACCGCCGTCTTGCCCCCTGCGTTTTCGGCGATATTTCCGCCGATGGTCGAGGCCCAGGCGCTGGTGGGATCAGTGGCAAAGACCAGATTATGACTGGCTGCACATGCCATTGCATCGGCGGTGACGACACCCGCCTCGACCTTGAGGACCGGAACCTTGACATCAGCTCCCAGATGAGGAAATTCCCGGTAAGCAATTTCATGGATACGGGTCAGTCTCTCAGTATTGAAAATAACGCAGTTGTTTGTGACCGGAACGGCTCCGCCTGTCAGGCCGGTGCCGCCGCCGCGGGGGATGATCTTCAGGCCGAGTTCCGCCACAGCCTGCATCATCAGCGGCACCTGCTCCTCACGGGAGGGGCGAAGGACCGCCAGCGGCAAAAAAAGACGCCAGTCGGTTGCATCGGTTGCATGGCTGATAAGGGTAAAAGGATCAAAGCGGACATTTTCCTTTCCTATGACAGCGCCCAGTTTTTTCTGCATCCGGCCGCGGGCGGCAGGGGCGCCGGTAATCTCTTTTTTCAGTTCGCAAAGCCGGGACCGGCACATCTTCACCAGATTAATCACCTTGCCGCTGCGGTCCTTGCCGACCTGGCCGATCTTCACCGCCGTTTCGATAACATCCAGGTCTTCTGTTGCAGTCTTTATAAATTTCCGCCTGCGCAAAGGAGAGTCGATGAGTTCCTGAAAGAGAAAGGGATTTCTTCTGAGAATGAAGAGATCGCCCATGAAGCGCATAACAAGCCGCGCCGACCGTCCGGTAATCCGCTGGCTGCGCAACTCTTCAAGATCTTCCCAGACTCCTGCTCCGAAGAGCAGGTTGATAATGAGTTTGTCGTCAGCAGAGGTAAAATTATAGGGAATTTCACGATAATTTTTCATATAGAGCCTTTATTGCATAGAAAATGAGCCGATGGAAAAAAATCACAGAACTGTACTATAGGAACTGTCATGAAGGTGTCAACCTCCGCAGATCCAGGCGCAGCAGGCGGGATTGTTTTTCTGTATACCCTTCAAAAAAGCACCGAATGTTTGTGATACAATGGACGGACACGGTGGACAGATATCATTTCTCAGGCTTTTTTTATATAAAAGCCTCGTTTGGTTTTGCTGATCCCGTACGTCTCCGTTTCTCAAACACCGCGCCTTTCTCCTGGAGAACCGGACAGGGTGTTAATGCAGATTTTTTTAAAAAATATAATGAAACCTTCTGCAAAAAGATTGTACAGTCATGAGATGAACGTCTCGTTTCGATGCTGGTCGATGGAAGCAAGGAGGTCATGGTCACGTCTGCAATGGTGGATGGAGAAAACTGTTAAAAAACACAATAGGAGAAGGCAATGACAAAATTTTTTCCAGCTTTTCTTTTCGTGGTATTCTTGTTCCTGGTATCGTCCCTTTCTTGCGTTGCGGCTGAAAGTGATTCTCCAAAGGACCCTGCCATAAAGGCCCTTCTCGATAAAGAAAAGTCGTTGAAGGACAAATGCCGTGGTGGATTCGGAGATTCAATGGAAACAAAAATGTTTTGCAAAGAGAGAGAAGCAACGCTCTCTGACTTAAAGATAAAAGGGTGGTGCTGGGGCTATCCCGGACAGATTGAGGATGATAAAGTCTGGCATGAATGCTCTGACAAATCAAAACTTGAGCAAAAATCTCCTTATTTCCTCTCATTGGATGCCTGGGAGTGTCCGAGACCGGGAAGCTTGATTGACAATCACATGATCGATTTGGATTCAGGCTGCATTCCGCCATCAAGAAAAACACCTGAAAACATCGTTGTCATGGATATAGAAAAAGGCTTCGCTTTCGTCTGTGCACCTCTGCGCAACAGCAAAGATATCCCGGAAGGATTCACCTCTATCCTCTGCAATTATGTGCTCGTTTCATCGATTACAGATAAGAACGGGCAGATCCCCGATCCTGCAAAATTAAAAGACCGCGCAAGCGCACAGACCATGAAAGCCGTTAAGGATATGAAATAAGGCAGACTTAAGGGCACCGCCATAAAGGTGCATCCTGTTTTGATCAGTGTCTAGTGTTCAGCACAGGACGGAAGATCAAAGTTGCGCTTCAACTGGGCAATCTGCATCCCAAGAGGTATGCAGGATTTTCCTTCCAGGCAACTGGCGGCCTCGTCTGTTTCGATAAATGTCCGCAAAAATCGATTTTGATGATGCAAGGCTACAACCCAAGCCTTGATCTCTTCATTATATTCGACATCGATATCAAGTCCGCAGACTCCGGCATCGGGAAATACTTCTTCTATTTTTTTGCAGAGTTCCTGTTTTGTTATCTTCATGGCTTCCTCCGTTCGTGAAATGACGGCACAGGCAGGGGCTCCCCTCCTGATGTAAAATACTATAAGTATGGGCAACCGCACTGCAACGAGGAGTCTGCTTCAAAGAGGATTTGCACCTGCATGAGAAATGGTTATGCTTCCTCCAGGACTTGCATCGAACAGGAGAAAAACAAGAAAATTCGGAAGAATTCCGGCACTGAGAGAGAATCAAGATTGCTGCCTTGAGGAAACGTTTTCGGAGAAGAAACGAAAAGTGTCTGCAAAATCACAAGGGAATATCTTTCTACGTTATCTGATCGAGGAAGTGCATATGGAGAAGAGGACTTCAATGCCGTTCGGATTCGGGCAGGAAAGGATCTTGGACATGCTCTATGCAGGGACTCTTACCGATGGGAGAAGAGGCGGTCTTGTTATAGGACCATCCCATGAAGAAGGCTTTATCTATCTGCTGCAAGAGGGGCCGGCTGGACTCTATGAAATAGCCGGGACAATGGAAGGAGGGGAATATCTCCTGTCGCATGACGCCACCCGTTTTTTCTCTCGAAGACTCACCCAAATCAACGCCTGGAGCCAGCCCGCAATCCCGCTGGAGAAAATGATACTTTCTCGAAAGACCCGTATTCTCACTCTCTATGCCCCTTCAGGCGACGGAGCAATTCTTATTGACGCAAGAGGGCAGTTTATTGTCAACAAGTACGCGGCAAACAGATTCTTCGAAGAGATTGAAAACCTCAATCACAGGGCAGAGAGTTCTCTGCCGCCAATGCAAAGTCGCGGGTGAAAAACCGAAGGTGGCCCGACCCGAATACGCGATGTCCAGAATGAAGCCTGCCCGGCGTCCGGGCTGCCTTTAGGATTCCTTATTGACTGTTTTCTGCGGTTCCTCTTTTTTCTGTTCAATGGGAGCCGCATCGACGTCCTTATCTTCTGTCACATCCTTCATATTTTTCTTGAAGGATTTGATGCTCTTTGCCAGACCTTCGCCGATTTCCGGCAGTTTCCCCGGCCCGAAGATGATGAGAACGACAATCAGGATAAGTATCAGGTGCATGGGTTGAAAAAGTCCGGAAAACATGTGAATCTCCTTATTCTTTTATATGAAATATACTCAACTGTACTGCAAAGTCTCTTGCCGGTTGCATCTGCCGTGCACAGGCAAGTCCGGATGGGAAGGCCGGAGCCTTTCCGTTTCCTTTGATTATAAGGATGATTTAGCCAACTACACGCAGTCTTGCAAGATAATCTTCCATTCCCCCTGTGAAACCTTGGAGCGGGCTGAGGGTGTCGACTCCCCGGAGGGCGAGTTGACGGCGCCCAGGCATGCCTTGATCCCGTCCGGATTTGCCCCGTCAGCCTGCCTGAAATCGTCAGGCTATCGGCGGCGGCGGTGGCGGCAACTCTCCTCGCTCCAAGGCCTCTCGGGCAGATTTTACAGGAATGCCGACTTCGCAGGGGACGCCGACCTGACAGAGTCCGCAACCATATCCGGTAAAATGGTAGGTCTCTTTCACGTATTCACGGGAGCGGGACAGATGCTGCCGGCATTTTTCCTTGTCGTGGCCCGATTCGGTAATCGCCCGGACCGGACAACGGTCGATACACTTGCCGCAGGTTCCGTCAGCATAAAAGAGACAGTAGTCGTGATGCCCGGCATACGGGCGCGGGGTCGGGGCAAGGGCGATTTTCGCCACCACCGAGCCAAGGCGCATCGCCTTGCCGCGGGCGGTGATCAATCCGTCGCAAAGGCCGAAAGTCCCGAGTCCTGCAGCAAATGCCGCATGCCGTTCCGACCATGACGATGCGTAGGAATACCGTTGCGATTGAACGATGGTCCAGTTGGGCGCCAGCATGGGCGCAATTGCAGGATGTCCCGTCTTTGCCAGACACTGAACGACATGATTCCTCAAGGCCACATTGAACTCTTCGCCATAGACCCTGATCCTGGCCCATTCCTCGGCAGGATATTTCCTGGCCTGACGATTGGCCTTCCGGACCAGCGTCCGCTGGGGAAGAACCCAGGAAACAACGGTCAGTTGCTCGGCACAGACGTTCTCTTCAGCCCGATGCTGATTGAAGACCTCCCACGGCGTCCAGTGGAAGGCACCTATATACTCCTACTAATGTGTACTATATAACTATTTAATAATAGTTAATCTTTCTTCATCGCCATCTTGGTTTATAAATCGATTATATGCCTTTCCTGCTTCCCTGTCAACTTCCATGGGCATTTCTGGGTAACGGGCTAAATTCAAACTACTTATGCTACCGCTTCTAAAAAATATGTCACAATATGCCAATTTCTTATTTCCGATTTTATTTTTAAGTCGTTGCCTTTCTTGTGATATCTCTGCATCAGTAACTTCAGGATTAACGTCCTTCAGAGCTATCAATAATTCTTCAACATATTCCTCTGTCATATATGGTTTTCCTACGGGATAGATTACAATTTTATTTACTAGCGAACGTATCCGGTTCCTCAGCGACGCCCTAATCTCTGGTGTTGCCGTCGGTAAAGTCCAAATCAACTCGTTAATACTTTCAATTTGCTTTTGAGTAACAGAATGTATTGAAGTTAATTGAGCGATTTCATCGAGAATTATTTTTTCTGATTCTCTCAGCAATTCACTTTCACCCATAAAGTCGTCAAGCTGTACTTGCAACTTGTCTCTAACTCTTTTGCTCTCACTTTCTGCAATGGCATTCATGAGATTGGTAATTTTCCTTTCCACATCCTTCATTTTACCTCGCTGAACTGCCAATGAATTTTGTAGGGTAAGAATCTTTGATTGGGTCGCTGACGAATCTGGCAATATTCCAGCTGGGTCCAGACCTTTACAATATTTCAGCACAAGGTCCTCAAGCGGTTGATAGGGAACGCTAATGAACGGACAGCCTAAGGCACGCCTGGCCTGGTCACAAAGCAGATATTGGCGATTGTTATTGGATGGACCCATTTTAATAAACTGCATTGACGAGCCACAATAGCCACATTTTACTAATCCACTAAACAAATTATGGAATCTTCCGTTCTTTCCTCCTTTTCCTAGGTTCCTTTCAATTTGTTCCTGTACAGCAAAAAAAACATCATCTTCTATTATTCTCGGATAGTAATTTGAAATAGGTTCACCCGCTGGTAGTCGTCTTTTATTTAAAATCGTTGAGTGTGGCTGATATTCACCAAGAACAGCTTTATAACGAAGAACCTTATATATATAGGATTTATGCCAACCAATAAGTTTCTTGCCGTGTGGGCTTTGAGGTTTCCAGCATTGTGACCGGTTAAGTTCTCTCGCTATTCGATCAGCTCCTAAACCGTCGAGTTTCATTTTAAAAATCTGTTTAATAACCTCGGCTCGCTCAGTTATGACAAGAAATGTAGTCTTATCATCTGAAAGTTGAAGCCAAGATGGGGACAATTTTGTTAGCTTTTTAATAGATGCGTTCGCTCGTTTTTGTTCCCATGCTTTTAATATTCTTTGCTGTTTTTTTAAAGATTCTTCATGACCTTGAGCAAGCTTGAAAGCTGAGAACATAACATGAAGCATGTCGAGTCCTTCTTTATGATAGACCATGTTATCCGCCGCAGTACAGATAACAATTCCTTCCATAATCAAGTTCATAAATAAAGTGTAAGACTCTGATAAGTCCTCACGAGATAACCGGTCCAGTGCTTCTATTACCAGATGTGAACCTTTGGGGATTTTTCCAGCTTTGACTTGCTCAAGAAAAACTCCAAGAGCGCCTTTTGAAATATGATCACCGTGGAAAGCCGAAAATCCAAGATCGGTTATTTTTAGGCTGTCATCCAGTATCAAACCTTTTTCCTTGGCATACTCTTCCGCATAGGCAGTTTGCCGTCTCAAGCTGTCCCCTTTGCGCTGCTCTTTGGAGGAAAACCTGATGTAAGAATAGCATCGAACCGGGGGTGTTGAATCTTTGATGTCATCCATAATTTCACCAGCTGTCAGATCATAAAATCAATCAATTATAAGTATCTGTAAGTATATTTACGGCCAAGAAGCCTCGTACCGGGATCGTGAAATGAATTGCCCGGTATAGCGGCTATTTTCAATTTTCAAAGCAACAAAATGCCCTGAAGCTGACAGTTTACCTGCACCAACCCATGATCCTGGTGCTTCTCAGCGTTAAAATGGGAGCTATCTGCAGTCATTGTTATAACCCATGCCAGTTGTACCAAAAGCAAGGGCCATTACATCTTGAAGCAAAATAGCTGCATCTCAGTTATGCTTTTACCGTGCATTTTGCTTATACATAGAAATATAAAGAAAGGCCAACCCAATATTTTTCTCGAAATTACAATATACTATGATTCGTTTCTTAACAACAGCCTCCTGTTAAAAACAACCCAGCAGTTATAACTTTCCTGCATTTTTTAACCAAAGGTAAGTTATCAGGGCATCTGTACCAGCAATTTTTAGATATCTGATTGATAGGGGATGAGAAATGGTTGCTCGGAGGAGTATTGGGCGATGCAGATACGCCAAGGTAGCAGGTGAATGAATTTCTTAGGCATTATTTCGTTTGTTATGGAGACGTAAGGCACTTTTGCTTGCAAATACCTGTGCATAGGTTGTAGGATCAAAACATGTACTTTTATCATGTATAAGGGTAAATGGTCAAAATCGTATACGTAAATAACCATTGCAAGGCACGCCTATCGCCATGGATGAC